>VOFH01000064.1_pt1 | contig 39433 bp, 55 predicted proteins | sample 5384091 | NCBI WGS metagenome assembly VOFH01 (sample SAMN12384727, study PRJNA508395) | human gut metagenome | isolation source: healthy gut G | host: Homo sapiens
CCAGGTGGTGAACCAGGACGCCATTGACCGGATGCAGAAGGACATCACCATTATCTACACTCCTCTCCACGGCACCGGAAATATTCCGGCCAGACGGGTCATGAAGGAGCTGGGCTTTGAAAATGTATACGTGGTTCCGGAGCAGGAGCTGCCCGATGGAAACTTCCCCACGGTCAGCTATCCCAACCCGGAGGCGGAGGAGGCCTTTGCCCTGGGCTTAAAGCTGGCGAAGGAGAAGAACGCCGATCTGGTCCTGGCCACTGATCCCGACGCGGACCGTCTGGGCGTTTACGTAAAGGATGCAAAGACCGGGGAATACCATCCTCTGACCGGAAACATGTCCGGTTCCCTGTTATGTGATTATGTGCTGGGCCAGAAGCAGGCCAAGGGCCAGATCCCGGCGGACGGACAGGTCATCAAATCCATCGTGACCACCAACCTGGTGAACGCCGTGGCTGAGCATTACGGCTGTGAGCTGGTGGAGGTGCTCACAGGCTTTAAGTATATCGGCCAGCAGATCTTAAAGGAGGAGCAGACAGGAAAAGGCACCTATATGTTCGGCATGGAAGAAAGCTATGGCTGCCTGATCGGTACCTATGCCCGGGATAAGGACGCTATCTCCGCTACCGCCGCACTCTGCGAGGCTGCCGCTTATTATAAAGAAAAGGGAATGACCAAGTAAAACCGACCGGACTTCCGGAATCAAACGTTCTCTATTACGATCTGACCGATGACGCATGGCTGTGTGGCTAAGGCCATCCGGCACAGAGCCGAAGATCAAGTTCTACTATGGGATCAAGGGCACTTCCCTTGCGGATGCGGATGAGAAATCTGCGAAGCTGGGGGAAGCGGTGATGGCCATGGTGGATTCCATGATGTGATAGAATAATAATGAAGTGTAAAAACGCCTGTGGAATCAAAAACACAGGCGTTTTTCAAATGATTCAGGACTGTTATAGTCGTCAAACATTCATATCCCGGCTTCTTTCATAAGTTCCATAATCTTTTCCATGCGCTGCTCCATATCTTTCCCGGTATATTTGGGGAAATGAGCCTCGCGCACGATTCTGCCGTCACACAGGAACAGGACGCGCTCTGTGCGGGGCTGCGGTCCTGGCATCGTGCGTTACTAGCATGACTGCGGTTCCTGTGCGTTGATTTCCGTAAAAATATCCATGATTTCCTGGGCGGACTTTGAATTTAATGCGCCGGTGGGTTCATCACCAAACAGGATTTTTGGGTCATTCATGAGGGCACGGCAGATTCCCGCACGCTGGAGCTGTCCGCCGGATGCACGTGAGATATCCCTGTCCTCCAGCTCCCCGATTCCGGTTTTTTGCATGAGTGCCCGTGCCTTTTCGGTGACTCGGGAGACATTTTTCTTTTTTATCCCGCAGGGAGGGAAGGATGATATTGTCCAGAATGTTTAAATTCTTCAGCAGAGTGGGCTGCTGGAAGACGAAGCCCATCTGTGTCCGGCGAAGGTCTGCCAGCTGATTTTTCCGTGCAGGCGGTTAAATTGCTTCCGCAGAAGGATACGCTTCCGCCGTCGATGCGGTCCATGCCGCTCAGAGCGAAGAGCAGCGTTGATTTTCCGGAACCTGAGGGCCCCATCACCGAGATAAATTCGCCTTTGCGGACCGACAGGCTGATTCCATCCAGGATGCGCTGGTGTTCGGATCCCTCGTAAAACGATTTAACAATGCTTTCGGCATGTCCATGATTTCTTCCATGTTATTCCTTTCCATATTCAGATATTGTGATCTTCTCTATTCCCTTTGTGCCGGCAAGTGAGGCAAAGACCGCGGTGCAGATCATGAGAAGCGGGCAGAGCAGACGGGACAGGAGGGGATTTACCGCAAAGCGGAAGGAGGGGGCGCCGAAACCGAGAGCACCAGACCGGCCAATGCCCCGCCAGCAGTATTGGCCAGAAGGATTCCGGCGAAGATTCCGCACACGGATACGAGTACGAAACGGCTTATATACTGCAGCCGGATGTCCCCGGCCGTGAATCCGGAGGCCTTCATGACTGCGATGGAGTAGCGGTCCTTCGCGGTCAGCAGGTTGACGAACAGCAGTGTAATCAGACCGGTGAGCGCAAGAGCCACCGCAGCCGCAGCGATGGCCGCCATGCGGATGGCGTTCAGCGTCGGTCCGTAAGTCTGCGCAACGTAATCGCGGATATCCGTAACTTTCGTATCGGGAAATGTGTCCGCATATTCACGGACAGTCTGTGAGAGCATCGAGGGATCCTTCAGCCCGGCGTAGATGACGGCCCAAACCGTGTCGTCGAATCTGCCGGGAAGGCGGCCTTCGCCGTTTTCCTCCGTTGGTGATGTCGGAATAGATTCCGCACACCGTCAGTGTCTGTGTACCGCTGCCGGTAATCAGTGTGAGACTGTCGCCCTTGGGGCCTTGCCCAGCTCCTCGGCGTTCATGGCAGAGAGGGCGATCTCATCGGGGGTGACGGGGGCCTGACCTTTACGTAGGAAACAGGAAATATCCGGTGATCCCCAGCTCCGTCAAAAGATTCCGAACGGTACCCTCCGGCGTTTCCACCTGAAAGGACTTGGTAGTCAGTGCAGTATGGCGGAGAATGGAGCCGTCTGTTCCATTTCCGGATGATCCGGGCGGCGTCTTCCGCTAAATGGTCTGACAGGCGCAGATCGATCCGCAGATCACAGTTACCGATTCCCATATAGGTGACGAAGCCCCTGGACGACATGGTGGTATACAGATTGATGGGAATCACAAGGAGAAAGGCGCAAAGAGAAGTACGGTGAAATTGACGCCGTACAGCCTTTTTTCCAGGAGTACATCCCGGATTCCCAGGAAGATGCTGACATTGGAAAAATGGTTGCGATTCAGAGCCAGCCGGCTGGCTCTGCGAAAAGCCATTGATCCGGTACCGCGCCGCATGGCTTCGGAGGCGGATAGTTTCTGTAAGCGTCCCAGAACTCCGTTTACATAAAGCAGAATGGAGAAAAATACGATCAAAACGCCTGCAGGTGCGAGGAATAAGGCGGCAGGCCCGTTTCCGCCGGCCCCCATGTTTAAACGGATATTCTGAAGGAGAAGACTCTTAAGCAGGAATGAAAAACGATGCCCTGCCGTACATCCGGATGCGGCGATCACTGCATATTTGGCGAGATACAGCTTCTTTATGTCGGAGACGCGCAGGCCGATTGCCTTCATCACACCTAGTTCCCGGTAGTCGGATTCCAACTGGGCCAGGAGCGTAAAACGAATGCATAAGAAGGCGATCATCACGGTCAGGAATCCGAGAAGCAGGATCACAGCGATCATCATGCCGTCGGATAAGGCGCCCAGCATGCGAAACAGCGGGTATGTGACGGCCGGACCGTTGGAAGGAAGCCCGGCAGCCATATAATCAGCGGCAAAGGCGTCCAGGGCCGATAAATCTTTTAAACGGAACTCAATTAGATGTTCCATGGTTCCGAGGTCTCTCAGCCGCTCAAAATCCTGGGGACTAACGAGGAAGCGTTTGGAGGAAGAGAGCATGGAATTCATCTGTGAATCCCGCAGAAATCCTGCTGTGCGAAACGGGATTCCACAGACGGAGACGATGTCGCCGGTCTTCATGGCGGCTTCCTGCATGTAGCAGACCGGTACGTAGATCTCCCCGCCGGCAGGGGTGATGACGGCTCCGTCCAGGTTCAGAAGGTAATCAAATGCACCGCTCTGAGTGGAAAACCCGTTGTCCTGTGTACTGCTGATTAAGGAGGCCATTCAGTTCAATCTCACTGTTGTCAATATTTAGAAACTCCAGAATTTGATACCGGTCAACCGCTTCATGCTTTGCGAGGCAAAACGGTTGACCGGCTCCATCCAGCGGGCCGGAGTGCATCTGCATGAAATGCGGCGTCTCTGCCTGCACCATCAGCCGGTCCAGGTCGCCCGCAAGGTTCAGAGCCAGAATAACAGCCAGGGAGACGAGGATGGCGGCCAGCGCCACAAACAGGGTGGTGATCATGGTAGTGAGCTGGCTTTTTCTGATATCGTTTCGGATGATGCGGCAATCAATCATAGCTTACCTCGTTTCTTCAAGGGCCCTCACGGATTTGATGCGGCAGGGCAGAAAGGATATGGCGGCCAGGAGAATCCCGGCTGTGACGATCAGGAGGCCGGAACCTCTCCCGGAGCCGATAGAAAACAGCGCGCCGGTACCGTCCGCCAGAATGCCGGAAACTGCATAAGCGGCTACGTATCCCAACTGTGACAGGACGCCGATCAGCCCCCAGGCCCTTCCCTGGAAATCATCGGCAATATTCGTGCGGACGAGAAAATCCAGCGCTGCGTTCGCAAAAGGCAGGGAGGAGAAGAAAAGAAATCCGAAAACACAGATGACAACGATGTTTTCCCGCATTCCAAAACCGGCCATGAAGATTCCCGCTGCAAAGAGGGCGGCAGACAGGATAACCACGCGGTTTTTCTTCAAACTGACCGTCCCGATCACCAGACTGGAGATGAGCATGCCCGAGGCGCAGATGGTTTCGGAAACGCCGAGGACAGTGCTGTCTGCGAAGCCCAGGATCATCGGTCCGAAAAGCGTCTGGATAAAGCCTAAGAAAAATGTGATGGCAGAAGACAGAATAACCAGCACCAGAACGCCCTTCTTCTGCGTGATGGCATTCCATCCTTCCGAAAATTCTCTGGTAAAGGATTTTTTCTCCATAGCCTTCCTGGAGTCGATCCCTTTCCGGACGACCAGCGTCGCAGTAACCGTTAAGAAAAAAAAGGTAGCGGTGTCTAAGAGAAGCAGAAGGCGGATATCGGAGATGGTGAGCAGCAGGCCTGCGAGTACCGGAGAAATCAGGTATTTTGCAGATCCTGCGACGCCTACCAGACCGCTGGCCTTTGTATACTGTTCCGGCGTCAGCAAGTCGGTCACCGTGGCCTTATAGGCGGGATCGAGAAGCGAAGAAAACACAGAACTTATGGTGACGCCCACACAGATCTGCCACAACGCGGCCTCCCTCCCTTAGAGAGGCAGAGCAGGATGAAAAAGGGAGTCCAAGCGCGGACAGGCCGTCACCCAGAATCATTAAGAGCCTGCGGTCGTAACGGTCTGCCAGGACCCCGGCAGGAACGCCCAGAATCAGTCCCGGTGCAAAGGCCAGCAGTGTGACGAGAGCGGTGGAGGAGGCCAACCCTGTCTGCTGAAAGACGTATACGCCCAGCCCGAAGGAGGTGAGACCGCTTCCAATGGCAGAAACCAGTTCTCCTGTCCAGAGGAGAAGAAATTTATGGAAATAATTAGCTGTCTGCTTCATTCTGCCCGACCTTTCTGCTGCCGAACACCCGCATGAGATCCGATGCAAGACTCCCGGTTTCTGCTCCCAGCAGCCGCTCTATATTGAAGATAAGGGCCTGCACCCGCTCGTCTCTCAGCTCCTCTGAGGCTTCCGCGGCATCGTCGAAAAAGACGTTGCTGTAGACCATAATCATCTCCACACACTCCCTTGGGTAGGGAGTCTGAAAGTATCCGGCTTCCGCGCCTTCCCGGATCAGCTTCGTCAGAATCGGAGTGACGCCGTTTAATACCGCCATCTGTGTTTTCTGGTGCATCAGCGCATTCTGCGGCCGGTGCATCTGTTCCTTCAGCTCCTGCCCGCCCTTCTGGCTGACATTCAGCGCAAGAATTGTACGGATCAGCCGCTCTTTGACAGAGAATCTTTTGTCGGATGCGGCCTCCTGCGCCGCACTCAGAATCTGTCTGTTATACCGCTCGATCAGGCATCCAGAATATCCTCTTTTGATTTAAAAATGGTAGTACAGGGTTCCTCTCGCGATTCCAACCATCTCTAAAAATATCGCCGGTGCTGGTATTGTCAAAGCCCTTTCGGGCGAAAAGCGTATCTGCTGCATCTAAAATTTCATTTTTACGTATCTCTGGTTCTTTTCACCGTTCTCATTGCGCTGTCTCCTTTTTATCTCATTACCGACTGACTGTCGGTCTGTAAAAAGAGAATACCACACCCGGTCTGTTTGTAAAGAGAAAGAGTAAAAAGTATGGCCGGGAAGAGGGCGTTTGCGAAACAGGGCCGCATTTCTGGTACAAAAAAAACAGAGCCGTTTCAGCTCTGTTTTTAGTAATTAGCTTTTCAGACGTTCCTTTAATTCTTTCAGCGCCTCTCCAAACTGTCTGGAAGAAGCGGTAGGGTTTCCTCTTAAGAGACCCTTGCGGTAGAAACCGAGATGTTTGGATAATTTATCCCGGTTCTCTGTGAGGGACTGCGCCGTTCGGTCAGTGCGGATAGATCGGGGACTGCCTTGCCGGCGGTCTCTTTGATGCTGGCTGCAGCTTTCGAGACGGCGCTCCGCGCTTTCCCTTTAAAGCATTTAGTTTTTCTTCCGTACGCATTGCGGTTTCTGCTTTTAATGTCGTGATCTTAACGGCGCCTCACCCTTTAAGTTGGCGGCCCGCTGAATCTGCTCGTCGCGCAGGTCAGAGAGTTTGTCTGCTGTTTCAGCTTTTAAAAGAGCCATCTGCAGCTGGATCTCCTCCAGTTCTGCCTTCATCTTTGTCATAGACTCCAGCACACGGCCCAGATCGAGGGCCTCTTTCGTGGATTCAACGGCATCGGCCACAAACAGGGACCCCGATGATGCCGCATAAGACGATGCACAGGACAGGATTTAGATCCAGAACCACGGTTTCCACGGGGCGGTGAATAAATTCTGTCAGCACAATGGTCAGAAAGCCCCAGGCAATGGAGGTGCCCAGGCAGATATAGCCGTTGAGGATAAGCGGTTGTTCGGTGTAGTCCCAGTACTTCATCTTAAACAGGCGCTCCATGGTCCAGCCGGTGATGTATTCCAGCACCGAGGCTCCGATCATACCGGACAGGAAAACCAGGAACAAGTTATTCTGAAACGGCAGGGAGACCCACAGCATGATGATCGCCCCGCTTCCATACAACGGAAGCATTGGAAGGCGCAAAAAGCCGCGGTTTACGAAATGGCCGCATTTTAAGGAGACATATGTGGATTCAATGATCCAGCCAATGAAGCAGTAGAGGAAGAAAAAGAGAAGCCACTGATACCAGGTGTATATGTACATAAATAAAATCCTTTCGTTTAAATTTATTGACTTAAAGACCTACCATCTATCATAAACGTTTTTGCCGATTTTGACAACCGAAACTTAGCGGCTTCTTTCCCCTTGCAAGAACGGTGGTTGTCATGTAAAATGGGTTAAGAAATAAGAAGACTGAGGAGTTTACGAATGAGCATATTAAACGTTGAACATCTGACACATGGATTTGGAGACCGGGCCATCTTTAGCGACGTGTCGTTCCGTCTCTTAAAGGGAGAGCATATCGGTTTAATCGGAGCTAACGGTGAAGGCAAATCCACATTTATGAATATTATTACCGGAAAGCTTCAGCCTGACGAAGGAAAGGTGGAGTGGGCGAAGCGCGTCCGCGTCGGCTATCTGGATCAGCACACGGTGCTGGAGAAAGGCATGACGATCGCGAGGTTTTGAAGAGCGCATTTTCCTTCCTGTTTGAGCTGGAAGTGCAGATGAATGAAATCTGCGACCGCATGGGCGAGGCGGGAGAGGAAGAGATGGAGTCCATGATGGAAGAGCTGGGAACGATCCAGGATCTTCTGATGAACCACGATTTCTATATTATCGACGCCAAAGTGGAGGAGGTGGCCCGGGCCCTGGGGCTTACGGATATCGGCATCGACAAGGATGTCACTGAGCTCTCCGGAGGCCAGAGGACCAAAGTGCTGCTGGGCAAAACTGCTGCTGGAAAAGCCGGATATTCTGCTTTTGGACGAGCCGACCAATTATTTAGATGAGCAGCATATTGAATGGCTGAAGCGTTATCTGTTAGAGTATGAGAATGCGTTTATTTTAATATCCCACGATATTCCATTTTTGAACAGTGTGGTGAATATCATTTATCATATGGAAAATCAGCGGCTTGACCGCTATGTGGGCGATTACGACAAGTTTCTCGAGGTGCACGAGGCGAAGAAAGCGCAGCTCGAGGCAGCGTATAAGCGTCAGCAGCAGGAGATCGCGCAGCTGGAAGACTTTGTAGCGCGCAACAAGGCCGGGTTTCCACCCGGAACATGGCCATGTCCCGGCAGAAGAAGCTGGATAAAATGGACGTAATCGAGCTGGCCCGGGAGAAAACCGAAGCCGGAGTTTCATTTTCTGGAGGCGAGAACCGCAGGAAAGACGATTATTGAGACAACCGACTTAATCATCGGATACGATGAGCCTCTGTCGAGACCGTTAAATGTCCGCATGGAGCGAGGGGAAAAGATCGTACTGGTCGGTGCCAACGGAATTGGAAAGACGACGCTTTTAAAGAGTATTCTGGGACTGGTTCCGCCGCTGGACGGAAAGGTGATGCTCGGAGACTATCTGTCCATCGGTTATTTTGAGCAGGAGATGGCGCCAGGCAACAAGACAACCTGTATCGAGGAAATCTGGAAAGAGTTCCCGTCCTACACCCAGTACCAGGTGCGTTCCGCACTGGCAAAATGCGGTCTGACGACCCAGCACATCGAGAGCCAGGTGCGGGTCTTAAGCGGCGGCGAGCAGGCCAAGGTTAGATTATGTAAACTCATTAACCGGGAAACAAATGTGCTTCTGCTGGATGAGCCGACCAACCATTTGGATGTGGAGGCGAAGGAGGAAGGTATTGATATTTCAAAGCCATGCGGAAATATGATAGTAGATATCGATACATGAGAAAGAAGCATAACCTTCTCATCGGAGAGAGAGAACAGCTGAGGATATCAAAATCAAGATTGGTACATGCTACCCTCTCCCACAGCCGGAGACAATTGAGGTAAGAGGAAGAAACCTTGTAACAGGACTTCCAAGGACTATTACAGTCAGCTCAGAGGAGACAGAGGAAGCACTTCGTGAGGCAACTCTTCAGATAGTTGAGGCAGTGCACTCAGTGCTTGAAAAGACTCCACCGGAGCTTGCAGCCGATGTCGCAGACAGAGGAATCGTGCTTACAGGAGGCGGTTCACTGCTCAGAGGTCTTGAGGAGCTTATCGAGGAAAAGACAGGCATCAATACAATGACTGCAGAGCGCGCCATGGGCGCTATCTGGGATCCGGCGCGGTGAAGGGAATCGGAGCCGCGCTGGCGGCCAGGATCGTCCGGCGCTTTAAAGCAGATACGTTTCGGATCATGGAGGAAGAACCGGGCGCTTATCCGAGGTAAAGGGAATCAGTGAGAAAATGGCCATGGCGATTTCGGGAACAGGTGGAAGAGAAGAAGGAGATGCGCCAGGCCATGATGTTCCTCAGGAATACGGCATTTCCATGAGTCTGGCCGTGAAAATCTATCAGGAATATGGCCCCAGGCTTTATACGGTTATCAAAGAAAATCCATATCAGCTGGCGGACGATATCGCCGGCGTGGGCTTCAAGATGGCGGATGAGATCGCCAAGCGGGTGGGAATCTTCACGGATTCGGATTTTCGCATTAAATCGGGAGTTCTCTATACGCTTCTTCAGGCCACCGGCAACGGCCATACGTACCTGCCGGAGGATGAACTTCTCTCACAGGCGTCAGAGCTTTTGCGGGTAGAAAAGGAATCCATTGAAAAACATCTGATGGACATGCAGATCGACAAGCGTCTGGTGATCCGGGAGTCGGAGGGCGTCCGTGTTGTCTATGCCTCCCAGTATTACTACATGGAAATGAGCGTGGCGCGTATGCTCCACGATTTAAATATCAGAGGCAGGGAGCCGGAAGAGACAATCAGAAAAAGCTGCTTCAGATTCAGAAGGAAGAGTCGATCGAGCTGGACGAAAAACAGGTTCAGGCGGTGGTGGAGGCGGTAAACAGCGGCCTTCTTATCATTACGGGAGGACCCGGAACCGGAAAGACCACGACGATCAATACCATTATCCGGTATTTTAGAGTGAGGAGATGGAATCCTTCTGGCTGCGCCCACAGGAAGGGCGGCAAAGCGAATGACCGAGGCTACCGGCTATGAGGCCCGGACGATCCACCGTCTGTTGGAAATTTCCGGCATGCCCGGGGACGAGCGTTCTGTCGGCATGCATTTTGAGAGAAATGAGGAGAATCCGCTGGACGCAGATGCCGTCATCATCGATGAGACCTCCATGGTGGATATCCATCTGATGCAGTCTCTGTTAAAGGCGGTCAATCCGGGAACCAGACTGATCCTGGTGGGTGATGTGAATCAGCTGCCCAGCATCGGCCCCGGCAATGTGCTGAAGGATGTCATTGAAGCCGGCTGTTTTAATGTAGTTATGTTAACCAGAATCTTCCGGCAGGCGAGCCAGAGCGATATCGTTGTCAACGCCCATAAGATCAACGCGGGCGAGACGGTTCCGCTTGGCAAGAAGAGCAATGACTTCCTGTTTATTAAGCGCGACGATCCCAACACGATTATAAACGCCATGATTACCCTGGTGCAGAAGAAGCTGCCGGGATACGTGGGGGCAGACCCCTATGATATCCAGATTATGACTCCCATGCGAAAAGGCGCGCTGGGAGTGGAACGGCTGAACACCATCCTGCAGGAGTATTTGAATCCGCCGGATAAAAGCAAGCTGGAGAAGGAGAGCGGCGGTGTGACCTTCCGGGTGGGCGACAAGGTCATGCAGATCCGGAACAATTACAACATCGAGTGGGAAGTGCGGAATAAATACGGGATCCCTGTAGACAAGGGAACCGGTATTTACAACGGAGATATCGGAATTATCCGGGAGATCAATTTGTTTGCGGAGCTGGTGACCGTGGAATTCGACGAGGGCCGTATGGTGGACTACAGCTTTAAGCAGCTGGAAGAGCTGGAGCTGGCCTACGCCATCACCATTCATAAGTCCCAGGGAAGTGAGTATCCCGCTGTGGTGATTCCCATTTTCAGCGGTCCGAAGATGCTGATGACCCGGAACTTAATCTATACCGCCGTGACACGGGCCGGGCCTGCGTCTGCCTGGTGGGAGTGCCGGAGGTGTTCCAGGCCATGGTGGACAATGAGATGGAGCAGAGGCGGTATTCGGGGCTTAAGGAGAGGATTTGTGAGATTTATCAGGTGGAATGATTGATACAGCTTCCGGACCCAGATGAATATTTTGTCATGTTGATGTGCGGCACTGTACGCGCTGGGAGTCATCCCGGTCTTCTTTTTAAAAAGCTGGGAAAAGTAATGAGGTTTGTTTCCGCAGCCAACCTTTTCCGCAACAACCTGAATTTTTCACCGGCAGCCATATACTCTTTCGCACGGGTAATCCGGATATCGGTCAGGTAATCGGAAAATTTGCGCCCGGTTTCTTTAAAAAACGCTTGCTGACGTAATCTACATTCATAAACAGAACCTGTTCTGAGATGAATTTAAGCGTCAGTACAGAGTTTCCCAAATTTTTTTCCACATAGGTTGTGATCTGCTCCACCATGGAACTGGCGCTGTTTTCCTTTGATGGCGAGAGAAGCAGATATTCCAGGTGATCCAGAATCAATGGTTTCAGCCTTTGGGATCAGTTTCTCCGTCAATCTCAATCAGCCATTCCGTAAGGGTTACGGCAGAGCATGAGGGATTGTCAGCAGACCGCTTTCAGGAGCAGATTTCCGGACAGCTGTTTAAGAAAGCGGCGTCTTCGATTCCCGTCAGAAGATCAGCAAGGCTGTGAAAGATATCTGCTGATTCGTGTTTTATCTGCTGATACAGATGCTCTGCCTCGGACATGAGAGAGTTGTAATTGCAGGTGTAGAGCAGATGAAAGTTGTTAATATAATAGATGGTACTGAACCGCTTTAATTTAACAAGGATGATTTCAAGCAGTTTATACAGGCTGGGATATGTCTCTTTCTGTATCTCCAGACCCACAGGCTGGGAGGGGATCGAAAGGTTACGGATCAATTGCATCAGCAGGTCGCTGTCTGCTGAATAATCCTTATAAAAGAGAAGCAGGGTGTTATGTACATAGGTACCGTGCATGGTGACCTGCGGCAGATTTTGTTCGCAGAACAGCTTCAGTTCATGTAGGAAGGAATCCAGGCTGTCTATTTCAAGAAAGAACACGTAGAGAAGCTGGTATGGGGTGGAATAAAAAATCGAGATACGGCTCATAGGAACGGAGAATATCAGGCAGAGCCTTTTTCTGCCCCAGGCTTTCACTGATTACACTGGAGACGATGTTGTGGTGCATGCTCCCGGTCAGGAGAGCATGGCCGCTTTCTAAATACCTCGTCCGTTTTCTGGCATAGCTGTCCTTCGCGGCCTCTGCGATGCAGTCTGATATCTGTGATTTATTGCAGGGCTTCAGCAGATAATGCTTTATGCCATACTTCATGGCTTCCTTTGCGTATTCGAATTCTCCATATCCGGATAATAGGATAAATCGTGTATCGAGATCCATAAGAGATACTTTTCTGATCAGTTCCAGTCCATCCATACCAGGCATCCGGATGTCGGTCAGGACGATGTCGGGGTCCTCATCAATAATCATATCGTAAGCCTCAAGGCCGTTTCTGCACAATCCGGTCAATTCCACTCCGAGTTTCTCCCAATCAATGAGACAGGAAATGCTTTCCCTTATGACGCGTTCATCGTCGGCAATTATCATTTTCAGCATACGATTTCCTCCTGATCGGTAATATAAGGCATGTGAATCCGGGCAACCGCCCATTCCTGGTCATTGTACAGGGTCAGGCCGTATTCTTTTCCAAACATCAGCTTGATCCGTTCGTTGATATTAATAAGGCCAATGCCAAAGCCATGAGGCTTTATTTCCTGTGAACGAAGTTTTTCCAGCAGACACTCTTCAAAGAGTGAACCGTCATTTTTGACCAGGACCATCAGGCTGCCGGATTCCTGCTGATGTTCAATGGTTATTTCAATGGAGCACAATTCCGTGGATTCCTCCAGACCGTAATTAATTGAATTTTCCACCAAAGGCTGGATACACATTTTGGGAATCTGAGCATTGTATAAGGCTTCATCGCAGTGTATGGAAAATTCCAGCCGGTCCTCAAATCGGTATTTCTGAATCGTGATGTATGCGGTTACGATCTCCAGCTCTTTTTTCAGATCAAAATGGGAGGTGGAGTTACTGAGTGTAGCACGGAGCAGAGTGCCCAACGATTCTATCATGGACGAGATTTCCATGTTTCCTGCCACCTGTGCCCGCCAGTTGACGGATTCCAGAGTATTGTATAAAACATGAGGATTGATCTGGGTTTCCAGAGCCTTAAGCTGCGCATCCTTTTTTCCATAACTCGTTTACATAGTTTACCTGTATGAGATTTCTGATTTTTCCGGCCATGCTGTCAAACTGCCGGTTTAAAAGGCCGAATTCATCCCTGCGGCTGCTGTAGTCGTAATCGCTGTCAATCACTGCATTTTCATCGGTGCTGAAGGCCTCCATCTTGCGAATCAGACCCCTGCGTGTGTCTGCTGATAAAGGAGATCATGGACTCAGAAAAGATGATAGCTAACAGAATGCTCAATATAATCATGACAATACTCAGCGTCCGAACAAAGGATACTGATTTGAAAAATAGGATCATAGAGAGATAGCATACGTAAGTCCAGCCAATACCGGGAATTCATCCTCCGTCACAAAATATCTGTGTCCATCGACATTCATGATATCATAACTCCGCATGGCTGAAGCCTTCCTCTGGTCATGAATAGTGGCCGATATGGGATTATCGTTGTAAATGATCGTATCTCCGGTCATGATATAATACTGGGGATTCTCATACAGCGGATCTTCTTTGTTTAAAGAATTCATTAACCCATCCAGATCAATGGAGACAAGAAGCGTTCCGAGCTCTTCCAGATTGGAGCTTTGGATATTTTTAATGAGCCGTCCATAAAAATTCCATATTCATTTCCGTAATCACATATCCATACCGGACGGCCGTCTCCGTCATGAGCTGCGTTAAGGACACTGCGCTCAATCTCCTCCGGTGTTTTGCGGGAGCCGAGAAAGTTTGAATAGGTGATAAACTCAGGATTATTGAGGGTAATATAGCTGATAAAATTAGGCTTGTACTGTTGATAGTATTCCAAAACCGTATAGGACAGTTTTTATAAGCCTCTGTACGTATCCGGGGATTATCGAATGTCTGACGTCGGATAAGTTGCTTTGAATATTGGAATCAGACAGCATGAGGCCTGACATGGTTTCAATGTTGGATAAGTAGTAGGAGATGGTAGTCGCAGAGTAGGAAAGATTGTTTGCTATGGTCTTTTGAAGCAGTTTTAAAGTAGGCGTCAGAGACTACGGAGATTCCCGCCAGACTGACACCGGATATCAGAAAAATAGAAACAAGAACAATGGTAAGTATTTTTCTTTTCAGAGATATATTGGAAAAAATCAGTTTGATTCGATTGACCAGGCTCTCACTGTCTTTGCCTCCCCGTTCCCATATGCTGTGAGCCGTTATGATGATACTATTATCATAAGAAAATACAGGAAAAAAGCAAGAATAAGCGCAGAAGAAGACGGTTTTTGATACAGGATACCGGAATATTGGATTAAAATTATGGATTTTCGGTGATATACTGAGGGCAGTTGAGGACAACGAAAAAGAAATGACGGGGGAAAGAAGATGACGAAAAAGGAGCGGGTACTGCATGCGATCAGGGGTGAAGAGACGAAAGAATTCCTTCCTGCTTTTCCATGCATTTTTTCACCGGAATATGCGAACGGAGAGAATGCGGTTCGTGCACATGTTGATTTTTATAAGCAGACAGATGTCGATATTCTCAAAATCATGAACGAGAATCTGGTGACCTGCGATCATGAGCTTCACACGATACAGGATTATACGGAATTCCAGAGGATTACCGCAGAACAGCCTTTTATGAGACGGCAGGTGGATCTGGTCAAACGGATCCTGGATGAAACGGGAGGAGAATGCTATACCATAGGCACCCTTCACAGCGTAGGTACTTCGGCCATGTATCATCCGTTTAAACCGCAGGGATACGGGTATGACCAGTCCAGAAAAATCTTTGACGCATGGCTGAAAGAGGACCCTGTAAAGATGCTGGAGGCTATGAAAGAATCACAGACGGACTCTGTGAACTGGCGGTAAAATACATAGAAGCAGGTCTGGACGGCGTCTATGTGGCTTCACTGGGAGCAGAGAAGATTTGGACTTACCAGAGAGCAGTTTTTAAACTGGATCGCACCTTTCGACCAGATGATCATGAGGGCGGTAAAGGAGGCTGGCGGAACCTGTTTTCTCCATGTATGCAACCGTGATGTCAATCTGGATTATTACCGCGATTACGATGAGAAACTGTATGATGTGGTGAACTGGGGAACGTTTGAAGTTCCGTGTTCCTTAAAGAGGGAAGAGAAATATTCCATCAAAGGACGGTAATGGGTGGCCTTGCTAACCGGCAGGGGTGCTGGCAGCGGGAGCGAGGAGGCGCTTGATAAATACCGATCCGCTCTAACAGAGACGTATGGAAGAAAAGGGTTTATCCTGGGGCCGACTGTACCGTGGCGACGGAACAGGACTTATCAAGAATCAGATTAGCAGTAGACACTGCGAGAAAATTATAAAGGAGAAGGACTATGAAAAAAAGAGGATTGGTGATGATGGTGGCTGTGCTTGCGGCAAAGCAGGACTGGCCGGATGCGGCGGCAATTCAGCAGAAAAACAGCAGAATACTACTCAGGCGGCTGAGAGTACGGCAGGGCAGGAGAGCAGCAAGCGGAAAAGAAACAACAGCAGAAGCGGGAAATACTCAGGGGGATAAGACGGAACTCACCATTACCTGGTGGGGAAGCCAGCAGCGGGCGGAGCTGACGCAGGAAGCGCTGTCACTGTATGAAGCGGAGAATCCCGGCGTTACCTTTTGACGGCCAGTTCCTGTCAGGAGCGGATTACTGGAATAAGCTGGCGACTTCAGCGGCGGGCCATACCATGGCTGATGTGGTGCAGATGGACAAGGCGTATATTCAGCAGTATGTGGACAACAGCATGTTGGTTGATTTGCAGCCTTATGTGGACAGCGGTGTTATTAATATGGAAGATGTGGATAAAACAGTACAGGAATTTGGAAGGATCGGAGACGGGCTCTATGCCATCTGTATCGGTGTAAACTCTCCTGCACTGCTGTATAACCAAACGCTGCTGGATGAAAATGGAATAGAGCTGAAAGACAACATGACTATGGATGAGTTCCTGAATGTGTGCAGACAGGTAAAAAGGAAAAGACGGGGATATAAAACCAATCTGCAGTATAATAATGGAACCTCATGGATGGACTTCTTCCTTCGTTCAAAGGGAGAGTACTTATTTGGGGACGGTGCGATCGGCGCATCGAAAGAAAATCTTACTGAGTATTTTAACCTCTATAAGATGGGAATCGATGAAGGCTGGCTGATTGACCCCAGTGTTTTCGCAGAGCGGTCCATCGGACAGCCGGAGCAGGAACCGCTGGTCTACGGTTCAGATCCGTCTAACATGTCATGGTGTGCGTTCTACTTTTCCAATAATATGAATGCCGTCACGAACGCAGCGCCGGAGGGTATGAAGATCGGTATTACCACCTGGCCATCCGACGATGCAGTGAAATCCAATTATTTAAAGCCAAGCATGTTCTTTTCTGTCTCTGTTGACAGTGAGAAACCGGAGGAGGCCGCTAAGCTTATAGATTACTGGACCAATTCGGTGGAATGCAACAAGATTCTTTTAGGTGAGCGCGGAGTACCCGTGTCGTCTGTTGTGGCGGACGCTATTGCCGCAGATATGAGCGAATCTGATCAGAAGGTGGTCGATTATATTAATAATGTTGTAACGCCCAAAGTGCTCTACGGTCAGCCCGGCTTCGCCCTAACGGAGCTACGGAAGTATATGATGTTGTATATAAAATGCAGGAGAAGATCTGCTACGAGGAGATCACTCCGGAAGCGGCGGCAGAGGAACTGTTAAAACAGGGCAACAAGATATTACAGAGCAAGCAATCATAGGAACGAAGGGCTGCTGCAAAGGAGCGGCACCCTTTCTGCGCCTGAAAACAGCGAAAAACAGTCAGAATGGCGGTGGTTGATATGGATCATATATGGTTTAAAATAAAGACAGAGTTAAATAAGAACAGTACGGCAGGCGTTGTATTTGCACTGCCATTTGTCATTGGATTTTTGATGTTTATGGTAGTTCCCATGGGAATGTCGCTGTATTACTCATTTTGTGAATTTGAAATACTGGGGCTCCGAAATTTCATTGGTCTGGGCAATTATCTGAAAATGTTTACGGAGGATGAAACCTTCTATAAATCAATTTCGGTGACCTTTTTTACGCCTTAGTCTCGGTTCCTCTGCGTCTCATATTTGCACTGATGGTAGCCCATGATTTTGCAGAGAACGACGAAAGCAACCGGTTTCTACCGGGCAGCCTATTATCTTCCGTCCATCATCGGCGGATCAGTGGCGATATCGATTCTGTGGAAGCGGCTGTTCGCAGAGGACGGCACGTTTAACCGTATTCTTCAGATCATAGGCGTCAACAGTCATTTTTCCTGGCTGGGTAATAAACATACCGCGATCTGGGTCCTGATTATTCTTGCAATCTGGCAGTTTGGTTCCTCCATGCTTATCTTCCTGTCGGCATTAAAGCAGATACCGTTTTCCCTCTATGAAGCATCGCGGGTAGACGGGGCGCGGGAAGACAAACCAGTTTTCCGGATTACACTGCCTCTTTTAACACCTACGATTTTCTTTAACCTGGTGATGCAGATGATCAGCGGCTTTCTGGCATTTACGCAGTGTTTTATTATTACGCAGGGAAGGCCCATGAGTTCTACGCTTTTCTACAGTGTCTACATGTACCAGCAGTCCTTTGAATTTTACAATACGGGATATGGCGCCGCCATGGCGTGGGTTATGCTGCTCTTGATCTCTGTCATAACCTTGTTCCTGTTCTGGTCGAAAAAGTTTTGGGTGTATGAAGGAGGGAACTGAAGGCTTATGAAAAAAGAAAACGGATAGTCGGGAAAATTGTTTATCATATACTGGTCAGCATCGGAGCATTTATCATGGTATATCCGCTGCTCTGGATGGTGATGAGTTCTTTTAAGGAGACAAATACAATCTTTACCACGGCAGGTCAGCTTATTCCGAAGGAATTTACGCTGGAGAATTATAGAAACGGCTGGAAGGGGTTCGGAAAAGTAAATTTTGGCACCTTTTTAAGAATTCGTCCCTGATATCGGTTTTAGCAACGACGCCGGCACCATACTGTCCTCTGCTTTTGTGGCGTATAGCTTTTCAAGATGCAGACTTTCGGGGAAAAAACTCCTGTTTTCCGCAATGCTGGTGTCCATGATGCTTCCGGCACAGGTTCTGATGATTCCCCAGTACTTATGGTATCAGAAGCTGGGCTGGGTCGGAACGTATCTTCCACTTATCGTCCCCTACTGCTTTGCTATTCAGGGATTTTTGTATATCTGATTATGAACTTTATAAATGGAATCCCCACAGAGCTTGACGAGGCGGCAAAGATAGACGGCTGCTCCTATTATTCGATATTTTCCGTATTATTCTGCCGCTGGTGGTACCGGCGCTTATTACCAACCGGCATCTTTTCTTTTATGTGGAGATGGGAAGACTTTCTGTCGCCGCTGCTGTATGTGAATAAATCAGAATTATACCCCATCAGCCTTGCGCTGAAGCTGTTCTGTGATCCGGCTTCCACTTCAGACTACGGAGCGATGTTTTCAATGTCGGTACTTTCCATTCTGCCGCTGATTGTTATATTTATTCTGCTTCAGAAGTATCTGGTGGAGGGAATTGTATCTTCCGGAATTAAGGGATAGGTGAGTCTATGAACCGGGAGAGGAAGCAGAACTGAGACAATGGATAGATGCACATGAGGAGGAACTGGTCGGGATATCAGGAAGCTGGTAAAATCCCCAGTGTCTCGCGGCCGGGACAGGAGCGGTCAGATGATACGGTGGAAGCGGCGCACTGCATGATGGAAATTGCGGCACAGTATGGACTTCATGCGGAGAATTGTGAGGACTGCTGTGTAAAGATACTTTACGGGGCTGGGGAAAACGAGGTGCAGGTATGGGGACATCTTGACGTCGTGCCCGCCGGTGAGGGCTGGATCTATCCACCGTGGGATTGTACGAGAAAGGGAGACTTTCTGATTGGAAGAGGGGTTTCAGATAATAAGGGGGCGGTAATCGCGGTCCTTTACTGCCTCAGATATCTGAAGGAGCATAACATAAAGCCATGTTTCCGTATTAGTCAGATCTGCGGCCTGAGCGAAGAAACGGGGATGGCTGACGCAGCCTGGTATCTGACGAAATGGCCGGCACCAGATTTTGCATTTGTATCGGACTGCCGTTTCCCTCTGTGCTATGGAGAGAAAGGCAGATGTGTGATTCTGATTCGGTCTCTGAAGCGGGACTCTGTTCCGGACGTGATTCTGGATATGTCAGCGGGTGAGGCATCCAACAGTGTACCGGCAGAGGCCGTGATCTGCATTGACCGTTCCGCTCATATGGGGGAGACCGGAAGGTGGAGGCTTTGCAGCTGGGCATGGACATGAGAGAAGAACTGTCCGGCAATACAGTGCGCTATACGGTGAAATGGCATACCGGGGCATGCGGGCGGCACCAGACCGCTGTGTAAACCCCATTGGTCTGGCAGGTATGCTGCTGCTGAAAGACGGAAGCGGGCTGAAACCGGAGGAAAAAGCATTTTCTGGAATTTTTTCAGACAGCCTGTCTGGATGGATATGGAAAAGGACTGGGGATTGCCTCCAGTGATCCGGTTTTTGAGAAGCTGACGTGTGCCGGCACTGTTCTGGAGATGAAAACAGGACGGTTACCCTGACGATGGATATCAGATATCAGCCTTCAGTAAATGCGGCGGATATCGTGAAGCAGGTGCAGAAAACAGCGGGACTCTATGGATTTGTACTTTCTGCCGAAGAACATAGAGATGGATACTGCGACAGCATCGATTCGGAGGAGGTTAAGGCGCTGCTGTCCGCGTACGACCATGTGGTAAAGGACGGGAAAAAGCCGTATGTGATGGGAGGCAATACCTATGCGGGAATGATACCAAATGCGGTTTGTTTTGGACCGTTAAGGTATTCCCAAAGGACTACTCTGAACTTGAACTGCCGGCAGGGCATGGAGGCGGGCCATGGCTGTGATGAAATTCAATCGATATCCAGTCTTAAGAAAGCAATGGAGGTCTACGTGCACGCTTTCATGAATCTGAATGACTTATATGAAAAGAGGAGCAGAAAAGAAGAAAGGGATTGAAAAAAAAAGAACATAACTGCTATAATGGGACTATACTTCGGTATGGTCCCACATTATTATTCGGAACATCCACAGCATTACTCTTATCTTTTTTATTCAGAAACAGAATCATTCATGACAGATTCCCAACAGGAGAATAAAATATGAGGAACGAGACTATTACGGTTCTGCTCAGAGCCTTTTTAACCGATCTCCTATTTCCCCGCCGCTGCCCCGTCTGCGGCGATATCGTGCTGCCCAGAGGAGAGCTGATCTGCCCGGCATGTGTGAAAAAGCTGTCTTTCGTGAAACAGCCGGTCTGCAAGAAAGTGCGGAAAGGAGATATCCAGTGCCGAGAGGGAGTACTGTCTGGACTGTACGAAGCATAAGCGGTCATTTGATTATGGGCGGGCACTGCTAAATTATAATGACACCGCGAAAAAGTCCATGGCGGATATTAAGTACAGAAACCGGCGGGAATATCTCGATTTTTACGCGGAGGCGGTCTGCCTTCGGTATGGGACTGCTTTGATGCGGCTGGGAGCCGATGCGCTGGTGCCGGTGCCCGTCCATCCGTCCCGCAGGCGTCAGAGGGGCTTTAACCAGGCGGAGATTTTTGCCTGCCGGATTGGAGCCAGACTGGGGAATTCCGGTGCGTACAGAGCTGCTGGTGCGCAGTAAGAAGACTGCGCCGCAGAAACAGTTAAATCCAAAGGAACGGCTTCATAATCTTGAGGAGGCGTTCACGGCGGGAGAGGTACCCGAAGGGGTAACGCGGGTGATTCTGGTGGATGATATTTATACGACCGGGAGCACGATGGAGGCGTGCGCCAGGGCACTTTGCGTGCGGGAGTGAAAAATGTCTATTTTATTGCGATTTGTATTGGACGGGGACAGTAAAATATTGTAATATAGGAAAAGAAATTAGAAACGCAGGAGGAAAAGTTTATGGAAATCAGAATTGCACAGGAGGAGGATGTTCCTTATCTTCTGGATATATATAACTATGAGGTGCTGCACGGGAAGCGACCTTTGATATCAACCCCAGGACGCTGTCGGAGCGGCTCGACTGGTACTATGCCCATAACATAAGCAATCATCCCCTGATTGTGGCGGTGGAGGACGGCCATGCCGTTGGCTATGCCAGCCTGTCTCCCTATCGTGTGAAGGAAGCCTACGCGGCAACTGTGGAACTGTCTGTCTACGTCCACAGAGATTACCGGAAGCGCGGAATTGCCAGGAAGCTGACGCTGCATATATTGAATATGGCCAGGGAGGATGAACGCTTATCCATACCGTTATTTCCGTGATTACCGGCGGAAACCAGGCCAGCATCCATCTGCACGAGGAGCTTGGATTTCTGCACTGCGGGACGATCAAAGAAGTGGGCGTGAAGTTTGGAAGGTATCTGGATATTGAGAATTACCAGATGATGGTGTAAGACAGGGAAATACGGTGCTTTTACTAATGGACTCAGCGCTTTTGAAAATAACAGGTAATGGCAGCTGGAAGCGCCGGTCTGAAAATGGCCGGTGCTTTTCCATTATAAATAATTGTAAAAACACTTGACCCTTCCCTTTACGTCACCCTGTATAATGGTAACATAAAGATCCCAGAACAAAGGTGGTGATGCAGAAGATGCAAGGGTATTATACGTCCGGAGAATTCGCAAAAAAGGCAAATGTATCGATCCGGACCATCCGTTATTACGACAAACAGGGCCTGCTTAAACCCGCTGGTATGAGCGAGGCGGGATACCGGTTATATACGGATTCCGATTTCGCAAAGCTTCAGAAGATACTTTCTCTCAAATATCTGGGCTTCTCCTTAGACGAGATTCGTTCAATCACCATCAACGATGATGACAACGGCTATGTGGAGCAGTCTCTGGAGCTTCAGCTGGATCTGGTGAAGAAGCGGATTGAGCATTTGAAGCTGGTAGAGCAGACTCTCTCGGAGACCTCGAAGCTGGTAAAGGACAATCCGGTTATAGACTGGAATAAAATTCTGCACTTAATCCATATTACCAATATGGAAAAGAGTCTGGTGGAGCAGTACAAGAATGCGGCCAACTTAAGCATCAGGATCGATCTTCACAGGAAATATGCCAGGAACCCCATGGGCTGGTTTCCGTGGCTGTACTCCCAGCTGGATTTAAAAGGACGGTGAAACGGTTTTGGAGACAGGCTGTGGGAACGGCGAACTGTGGAGAGAGAATCGGGACTTAATTCCCCCGGATGCGGTTATCTGCCTGTCTGATGTCTCGGAGGAATGATACAGGACGCCAGGGAACATCTCAAGGGAGTGCCCGGAAGATTTTCCTATGAAGTCTTTGACTGCTGCAGGATTCCCAAGGCGGAGGAGAGCTTTGATAAGGTCTCAGCCAACCATGTACTGTTCTATTTAAAGGACTTAGACGGTGCGCTGGAGGAAGTGCGGCGGGTGCTGAAGCCGGACGGGACATTTTTTTCTGCAGCACCTACGGCCGGGAACACATGAAGGAGATCAGCCAGCTGGTGAAGGAGTTTGATTCACGGATCGTGCTGTCGGAAGTGAACTTATACGACGCGTTTGGCCTGGAAAACGGCCGTGAGATACTTAAACGCCATTTTGACCAGGTGGAAGAGATCCTGTATGAGGATCATTTAGAAGTCCGGGACGAGGGACCGCTGATGGAGTATATTCTTTCCTGCCACGGTAACCAGCAGGAGTATTTGAGCGAGCGGTACGATGAATTCCGGGAATTTTAAAAAGAAGAAGATCGAGAAAAAGGGGACGCTTTTGTCACCAAGAGAGCCGGTATCTTTCGATGCAAGAAGAACATGAACCGAAGAAAAATGGCCAAAACGAACGGGACAGATTTTGTAAAAGATAATATAAAATACGGAGGAACACACTATGAAGGGAATTATCCTCGCCGGAGGCTCCGGCACACGTCTTTATCCGTTAACTATGGTAACATCGAAACAGCTTCTCCCAATCTATGACAAACCGATGATCTATTATCCGCTGTCTGTTCTTATGAACGCGGGAATCAGAGATATTCTGATCATCTCCACACCGGACGACACACCGCGGTTCGAGGCGCTCTTAGGGAGCGGAAGCCAGTTCGGAATCCGTTTATCCTACGCCGTTCAGCCGTCACCGGATGGGCTGGCCCAGGCGTTTATCATCGGCGAGGAATTTATCGGGGACGATCATGTAGCCATGATTCTGGGCGACAACATCTTCGCAGGACACGGTCTGACCAAACGTCTTCTGGCGGCCGCCAACAAAAAAGAGGGCGCTACCGTGTTCGGATATTATGTGGACGATCGGAGCGGTTCGGAATCGTGGAATTCGATTCCAACGGAAAGGCTATTTCTATTGAGGAGAAGCCGGAGCATCCTAAGAGCAACTACTGCGTGACCGGACTCTATTTCTACGACAATAAGGTCGTAGAGTATGCGAAGAATCTGCAGCCTTCCGCCCGCGGCGAGCTGGAAATTACCGATTTGAACCGGATCTATCTGGAAGAGGGAAGACTGGATGTGGAACTTCTCGGACAGGGCTTTACCTGGCTCGACACAGGAACCCACGAATCCCTGGCGGACGCCACCAATTTTTGTCCGCACCATGGAGACCCATCAGCACAGGAAAGTGGCGTGCCTGGGAGGAGATCGCGTATCTCAATCACTGGATTACCAGAGATCAGCTCTTAGAAGGATATCGAACCACTGAAGAAGAAGAACCAGTATGGCCATTATCTCATGGATGTTCTGGCCGGCAAATATATTGATATTAAGTAAACAGACAGACTGATAAAAATATAGGAAAAACAGGAGGAATTCACACATGAAAATCATCGTTACAGGAGGCGCAGGCTTCATTGGAGGCAACTTCGTCCATCACATGGTAAACAAATACCCGGATTACGAGATCATCAACTTAGACTTACTGACTTACGCAGGCAACCTGGAGACCTTAAAGCCGGTAGAGGACAAGCCGAATTACAAGTTTGTGAAAGGTGATATCGCGGACCGTAAGTTCATCTTTGACTTATTTGAAAAAGAAAAACCGGACGTGATCGTCAATTTCGCGGCGGAGAGCCATGTGGACCGATCCATCACCGATCCGGAGAGCTTCGTGAGAACGAATGTCATGGGAACCACCACCCTGCTCGACGCCTGCCGGGAGTTTGGAATTCAAGAGATACCATCAGGTATCCACCGACGAGGTGTACGGCGACCTTCCGTTAGACCGCCCGGACTTATTCTTCACAGAGGAGACTCCGCTTCACACCTCCAGTCCATACTCTTCCTCCAAGGCGAGCGCCGATTTATTCGTACTCGCTTACCACAGGACCTTCGGACGCCGGTCACTATCTCAAGATGCTCCAATAACTACGGACCCTACCATTTCCCGGAGAAACTGATTCCGCTGATCATCAGCCGTGCGCTGGCAGATGAGGAACTTCGGTCTATGGAACCGGCGAAAATGTCCGCGACTGGCTCCATGTTGCGGATCACTGCGAGGCCATTGATTTAATTATCCATAAAGGCAGGGAAGGCGAAGTTTACAACGTCGGCGGCCACAATGAGAGAACGAACCTGGAAGTGGTAAAGACGATCTTAAAGGCATTGAGACAAGCCGGAAAGCTTAATCATGTATGTCTCCGACCGCCCAGGCCATGACAGACGCTACGCCATCGACCCGAAAAACTGGAGACAGAGCTGGGATGGAAGCCGAAATATACCTTTGACACGGGAATTGAGCAGACCATTCAGTGGTATCTGGACAATGAAGACTGGTGGAAGCACATCATCAACGGAGAGTACCAGAATTACTTCGAAAATATGTATGGAGACCGTTTATAATATGCCGTTCCGGCTGACGCAGATGGAGGCGTATCTATGAGAGTTTTTGTAACAGGAGTAAAAGGCCAGCTGGGCCACGATGTGGTTGATGAGCTGGAAAAGAGAGGTCACGAGGCGATCGGTGTGGACATCGACGAGATGGACATTACGGATGCCGAAAGCGTAAACCGTGTTATCCGGGAAGCCGCTCCGGAGGCGGTAATCCACTGTGCGGCTTATACGGCAGTGGACGCGGCGGAGGACAATTTAGAGCTTTGCAGACGCGTCAATGTATACGGCACGGAGAACATTGCCAAGGTCTGCCGGGAGCTGGACATCAAGATGATGTACATCAGCACGGATTACGTATTTAACGGCCAGGGCACCCGTCCCTGGGAGCCTGACGACGAGAGAGAACCGTTAAACGTATACGGGCTGACAAAATATGAGGGAGAGCTGGCCATCGAGGAGAATCTCACCAAATATTTTACTGTGCGGATCGCCTGGGTGTTCGGCGTAAACGGCAGGAATTTCATAAAGACCATGCTGAATCTGGGAAAGACCCACGATAAGATCACTGTGGTATCCGATCAGATCGGTTCCCCCTACCTATACCTACGATCTTGCCCGCCTGCTGGTGGATATGATAGAGACCGACAGGTATGGCCGCTACCATGCCACAAACGAGGGACTGTGCAGCTGGTGCGATTTTGCAAAAGAAATATTTAAGCAGGCGGGCATGAAGGTAGAAGTGGTACCGGTCACGTCTGAGGAATATCCGTCCAGGGCAGAAACGGCCGATGAACAGCCGCATGAGCAAGGATAAGCTGGAAGCAAACGGATTTGAGAGACTGCCGTCCTGGCAGGATGCACTGGGACGGTATTTGAAAGAAATTCAGTAACGGTGTATAAACCATACAAAAAAACAGGATTCTCTGATGTTAGTAATCGGAGAACCCTGTTTTTTTACAGGAGAGTGTTCCCGCGAAGTATCAGTGCTCTTTTCTGTATTCACTGGGAGTCATATAGTAAAATTTCTTAAAGAACCGTATATAGCTTCTCACGTCACTGTAGCCTACGGCTTCGCTGATCCAGTTGATCGTCTCTTCCGTATGCGTCAACAGATCCAGCGACTTCTGGGTGCGGTGATAGTTTAAATACTCCGACAGCGTCTTTCCGGTAGACAGCTTGAACAGCTTCGTCAAATAGATGGAACTGACTCCCACGAAACCGGCAATCTGTGGAATGGTGATGGGCTGTGAATAATTCTGTTCGATATACTGGACCGCCTTCTGGTATGTATCCGTAGGATTCCGTGGAAATCTTGTTTTTTGCATCAGCATCCCGAACAGACAGCTGTCAAAAATGCTTGTTGATTTCGTCAATGGTGGAGGCGTTTTCCAGTTTACGCACAGATGCGTTCATCTGAATGTCAGGAATATCCCCGTTCATCTCCAAAAGCGAGGCATAGATGGTGCTGACGGTGATGAGAGCCATCCGCCTGACCTCTTCCTGGTCCTCGCTTTCCAGATAGCGGTCGCGGAAGGCGTCGGTCTGCTCCTTTAAGCCGGCGCCGTCTTTATCGATGATCGCCTGCGTAATATGAGATACGATATCCTGATCAATGGAGGAGGTGAATTCATTCTGATAGCTGAGCAGAACGAAATCATCGGCATCCGCAGCCGTAAAGATGGAGTTACGCCGGGCCAGCTGCCATACCTGCCACGGAGCCGGTTCCGTCTCGGAGCAGATGCCGATGGAAAACAGCGGATAGACACTGAGAGTCTGCTTCATCCGTTTCTTCAGTGCGGTGCACAGTCTGGAAAAGCTCCTTCGACAGCGTATCGGACAGCCCGGTGTTTAAGATAATGCAGATGCTTTTATTGTCAATATAGAGGCTGTAGGCAGTGCCCAGGGCAGAAAAGGCGTTGGTGGTATTGGTCCGGATGACCAGCTTCAACTGTTCGCGCCTCGTATAGTCCTCCATCTGTCGAGAGAGGGAAGAGAAATCAGGATAACAGCGTAATACGGGAACGGAAACAGGAGCCCGTGTTCCTCATATTCCGGCGGAAGACTGGTGATATCCACATAGTTGTAGAGGATGCCCGGACAGCAGCCGTTCGCGGACCAGCTGCTGGTTTTCATGCATGACGGTCCCGATGTCAGACAGCTGCGCGTTCAGATTATCGAGAGCGGTGCTGATCAGCGAAAATTCATCCTCCCGGACTCCCGGTATCTCCGTGTAGGGATTGATCCCGATCTTCTTCATAATCGCATCCACCGGGCGCAGCATGATCATGCCGTAAACCATGGAGGCGGCAAAGTCAGCCGCCAGCTGCGGCCAGATAGATCAAAAACCACTGCAGGAGCGTGGCGCTTACCGCAGTCAGAAGTTCCATGCTTCGACGCGTGGAAGGAACATCTGGCTCCGATCGTGGAAAAGGAGGAAAAGGCGGTGGTGCCGGGCAGCAGAAGGCTCCTCATTCTCAGAGACAGACAGCCCGTTGTCCCAGGTTCTTCATGACGGCATTGGAGGAGGACCAGAGCAAATGGTCCTGAAAGGAAACCGCAGCCGTGTAGGGATTGTGGCCCGCGGCCTCTGCGGCGGCCTTCTGAAGCCGGTCCAGGGAGTAGGACACCGTTACATATCCCGACCCTGCGATTTGTACAGGGAAGCCTGCGCGCATAAGTAATCACGGCGACTGCCGGAGTCAGGGCTGTAGTAGCGCTTATAGGGAACGTTAATCAGCCACATCTCTTCGCCCTTCATATTCTCAAGGGTTTCAATCAGTTCTTTGTCATAGAAGTCATCATAATCATACATTCCGCCGCTGGAATCAAAGATTCTTTGAGACCGGTTGAAAAAGAGGCAGATGGACTCGTAATGGATACAGAGTGGAATAAGGCGTTACATCGTTGGTCATGCGTAAGAGCTGATCCAGTGTAGGGCGCCTTCGACTCCAGAACCCGCTCGATGGATGCCAGATTTCCCCATAAATACCGCGCTGCTGTTTTTCATGTTGGACAAATTATCCTGAACTGACAGCGCGACATAATTTGCCTTCATCTCCAGATTCTCATGCAGCTTCATCCGGTTTTGAAGCGTGATTACCATGCCGCCAATGATAAAGATTAATGGTAGTAAACAGAAATGTGATATAGAAAATGAGCGGAAATGCCTGGATTTCAGAATGTTTTTCCATTTGCTGTCCCTGGTGTTTTTTGTGCTTAATTCCCAATGGTCCCCATCCTTTCCAATGATTAGTTATATCCAATTATAACAAAAATAGACACTGACAGTCAAAAAGGATTTGTGCGAAATGAGCGAAAATGGTTCCCATGCAATGGTAAAAATAAAACACAAATTGGATATAATGTATAATTTTCAATAGCAAAAAAATCAAACTTAATTGGTTAAAAGCAGATGAATTTTGCTATTCTCATTGAAAATAAGGGTAAATATGACGGATTGTGAAAAATGAGACGAAATAGGATTATTTTTTCTTTTGTACAATAGTTTATTTTAGTCACGAGAAATACAATGTTCTGGTATAGTTTTGTCATAAAGCACGATAAGGAGGGAGAAGGTTGGGGAAAGCAGTCTGTACGTAAAAATGGGAAAGGTGAGGAACGGACCGGGTATCGGACCTATATATGGAAACACAAGTATCTGTATCTGATGCTGGTTCCGGCGATTGTCTATTACATCATTTTTGTTACGTACCAATGTACGGGGTGACGATCGCATTTAAGGATTTTAATCCGATGAAAGGAATTATGGAGGAGCTCATGGGTCGGCTTTGAGACGTTTCAGAAGCTGTTTTCCATGGAGAAATTCTATTCGGTATTCTGGAATACCATAAGAATCAGTCTGATCCGTCTGGTCTTTGGTTTTCCGTTTCCGATTATTATCGCACTGATGTTAAATGAACTGCGGCATGTGCGGATGAAGAAAGTGATTCAGACAGCCATCTACATACCCAATTTTATCTCGTGGGTGGTACTTGGCGGAATCCTGACAAGCATCCTGTCCATGGATTCAGGAATTGTCAACGGGTGATTCAGGGGCCTGGGCTTTCAGCCCATCGGATTTCTGACAGATGAAAAGTTTTTCGTTCCTACCATGGTGGTATCCATGATCTGGAAGACCTTCGGCTGGAATACCATTATCTATCTGGCGGCCATCACGGGCATCGACACCCAGCTCTATGAGGCGGCGACCGTGGATGGAGCCAACCGGTGGCAGAAGCTCGTACATATTATGGTCCCCTGTATTCGTTCCATCATTATTGTAATACTGATTACCCGTATCGGAAGTCTGATGCAGGCCGGATTCGAGCAGATCTTCGTTCTCTACCATCCGGGCGTCTACGGGACAGCGGATATTATCGACACGTACGTATATCGAATGGGCCTTCAGGATGGAAAATTCGAACTGGCCACGGCGGTCGGCCTGTTTAAATCCGTCATTAACTTCGGCCTGGTAGTGGCCGCCAATAAGATTGCAAGAATGTCGGGAGAGGAGGGAATTTACTGATGCTGAGATTGAAAAAACAGGAAGCGGGAAGCCATATCAAAGCGTCCGCCGGCAGTAAAGTTTTCGATGCTGTCAACGTGACACTGCTGGTTTTACTTGCACTGACGACCTTTTTTATCCCTTCTGGGACTGTATGGTGGTATCTTTTCCTCGCTGAAAAGTTATCTGGCCACCAATATCCATCTGTGGCCTTCCGAGTGGTCGCTGGACGGCTATGCCTACATGGTGTAAGAGTGCGGAGCTCTGGACCTCCTACGCCAACAGTATTTTCATAACGGTTGTGGGAACTCTGATCAATATGATGATTACGACCATGGCGGCCTATGTGCTGTCAAAAAAGGATTTGAAGGGACAGCGGTTCTTCATGTTTCTGGCAGTGTTTACGATGATGTTTACCGGCGGAATTATTCCGACCTACATCGTTGTAAAGGATCTGCATCTGATGAATTCCTGTGGGCGATGATCCTGCCGTCGGCGATCAATACGTATAATCTGATCATTCTGCGCAATTTCTTCATGGATTTACCGCTGGAGCTGGAAGAGGCAGCTCTGCTGGACGGCTGCACGGAGGTGGGAGTACTGTTCCGGATTATGCTTCCCCATCTCAAAACCCGCACTGACGACCGTTACACTTTTTTACGCAGTAGATCACTGGAATGACTTCTTTTTCAGCAATTATGTATATCAACAGCAAACAGGCGTGGCCGCTGCAGCTGTTTCTGCGCTCCATGCTGTTTCAGAACGATGCCGCGTATTCCAGCGGAGGGAGAGTCTGTTCCTTTTGGGGACAGCCAATGAAGATGGCGGCGGTTATGATGGCAATTATACCGATCATGTGTGCATATCCATTTTTCCAGAAATATTTTACGACCGGCATGACGGCCGGCGCCGTCAAAGGATGAGAGTAACTGGGACACACGGGGAAAGGTAAAACAGCAATCTATAGAAAGGAAAGAGAGGGAAAAAAATGAAAAAAGACAGGTAATGAGTTTGGTACTGGCAGGGGTTATGGCGGTCTCTTTAACTGCCTGCGGCGGAGGAACCGGGAACAGCTGACAAAGGCGGGAGGCCAGACAGACGGAGGCAGGAAAAGACCGAGGCTTCTTCCAAATCCGGGGAGAGGTAAACCGCTTCGCTGGCTGACGACGGGCGACGCGGCGGCAAAAAAGGCGATCAAAGCCGATGACAGAATAGTGGCAGCCATCAATGAAAAGCTGGGAATCAATCTGACCGTAGAGATTGTACCGGAGGCAAATACGGAAAAAGTCAACGTGGCCATGGCTTCCGGAGACTTTCCCGATGTGGTGACAGGGAGGCTATGGAACCAGCGCTACACAGCAGTGGATTGATGACGGTATGGTTATTCCCCTCAATGATTACTTTGATACAATGCCGAATATAAAAAAGTGGCTGGACGACGACTACCAGTGGTCAGCGATCGATGGGAAGTATTACGGGCTGCCGTTTATTACCCAGTACAACGCGGCAAATGCCTGATCATATTCCGGCAGGACTGGCTGGATAATCTGGGACTCGAGTATCCGAAGACGCTGGATGACATGAAAAATGTGCTGACTGCATTCACAAACAATGACCCGGATGGGAACGGAAAGAACGATACATACGGATATACGGCTGAAAAACCGAGCAGTTCAAGCGGAGTCACACCTTTTGACTGGGTATTTTTCGCCTACGGCCTTCCATATGCCGATTATTCTCTGAATGAAAACGGAGAGATCATTCCATTTTTGAAGATCCATCCTTCATTCCTGCCATGCATTATATCAAAGGATTTATGGGATATGAAGGTAGTTGATCCGGAACTGATGCTTAACGATCAGCCGAAAAAGGAAGAGAAATTCTATCAGGGAAAAGCGGCGCCATGCTTGGGCCTCTGTTCCGCCACGTAACGCGTCATGAAAACAGCGTAAAAGAACTGTATCCCGGATGCTTCCATCAGCTACGGACTTCCTCCGGAAGGGCCGAGTGGCGCAAGAGGACTGAACAAACAGGGAAAAAACGGCATGATGACCTGTATCACCACCGCGTGCAGAACCAGGACAAAGCGGCTGCGTTTATCGATTTTATGGTCTCCAAAGAAGGCAATGACTTACTGAGACTTGGTATAGAGGGAATCCACTATACAAAGGATGGCGACACGATCATATTTAATGAGGAAGAGCGGGCAAAAGACGCATTTGCAGATGACGGCTGGGCACACGCACTGGCATGGGGCTCCTTCTACTGGCCGTTAGAGAGCGGATATATTCCGGTATCTGATCCCAAACCGGGAGCGCGCGCTGGAGACCGTCGAGTTAGCCACGGAATGCCAGATGCCAAACTTAATCAAACAGAAGACTCCGGCGGAGATCGAGAACGGCTCTGCGGTGAACGACGTGTTTATCCAGTATTTCTCCGATATGCTTCAGGGCAAGATATCCATTGAGGATGGTGTGGTATCACTTGGAAAAAGAGTGGAGAAATCAGGGCGGAGACGAAATCTTAAAGGAAGTAAGCGAAGTGTTTAAGACAGAAAAATAGGTGAAAAATTTATGAGAAAGAAGCCAAATATACTCTTTATACTTACTGATGATCAGGGGGCCTGGGCGATCCATTGCTCGGGCACCCCGAGCTTTATACCCCGAATCTGGACAGAATCGCCGCTTCGGGGATGCGTTTTGACAACTTCTTCTGTGCCTCGCCGGTCTGCTCGCCGGCCCGTGCGTCACTCCTCACCGGTAAGATTCCGTCGGGGCACGGCGTCCTGGACTGGATCCGGAGCGGAAGTGTGGACGCGGAGAAATTTGCCGCCCAGGGAAGGAAAACCCTTATGCGGATGGTTACAAAAATGAGAGGAAGCCCATCGCCTACTTAGAAGGGCAGACGGCCTATACAGACATTCTGGCAGAAGAAGGGTATCACTGTGCCCTGGCCGGTAAATGGCATCTGGGGGACAGCGTGACGCCCCAGCACGGATTTGAAAAATGGTATACCATCGGCCTTGGCGGCTGCTGTTATTATCACCCGGATATAGTGGATCACGGGGAGATTACGGTGGAGCATGGGAAATACGTGACGGAGCTCTTTGCCGATAAGGCTCTGGACTACTTAGACGAGCTGGCGGAGCGAAGAAGCCCTTCTACCTGGCCGTCAACTTTACTGCGCCCCACGCCCCATGGGGAAAGGAGCACCATCCGGCCAAATGGATTGATTATTACGAGAACTGTGACTTTGCCTCCATCCGGATATCCCGGACCATCGATCTGCTGACCGGGCCGGTCTATGGCACGGAAAGAGAAAGGAGAATCTGCGGGGGTATTTTGCCGCCGTAAGCGCCATGGACGAACAGGTGGGCAGGATTCTGGATGCTCTGGAAGAGGCATTTGACAGAGGACACGATAGTGATCTTCTCCGCGGATAACGGCATGAGCATGGGACAGCACGGAATCTGGGGAAAGGGGAACGGAACCTTTCCCATGAATATGTACGAATCAGCAGTGAAAGTGCGCTTTTATCATATCCTGGCCTTGCTTTATTAAGCCGGGAAGTGTATGCTGTGAGATAGTGAGTGCGTATGATTTGTTCCCCACACTGCTGGAACTGACGGGCCTGTCCTGACCGCTTCCCGGAAGGCCTTCCTGGGAAGAGCTTGTGGACTGCTTTTCCGGGGAAGGAAGGACGCGGACCGGGGAAATCGTCATTTTGACGAATATGGCCCGGTGCGGATGATTCGGGACAGAGAATGGAAGTATATCCACAGATACCCCTATGGAGCGCACGAGCTCTATCACCTGACCGATGACCCGGGGGAGACGAGAAATCTTTATGGCATGCCGGAGTACGAAGCGAAGGTTCTGGAGCTTAAAAAGCGGATGGAAACCTGGTTCCTCAAGTATGCGGATCCTGCTGTCGACGGGGTAAGAGAAGGTGTGACAGGATCGGGACAGCTTTGCAGACCCGGCCTTTACGCTGTACGCACAGATGTATATGGCCCGGTGGGGACGTAAAGCCAGTGCAGCACCACCAAAAAATGGAGGAGAAAGAATGATGGCAGTACAACCGAATTTCTTATTTATCTTTATGGACGATATGGGCTGGAGGGATCTGGCCTGTACCGGAAGCACGTTTTATGAGACGCCTAACATTGACCGGCTTTGCAGGCAGGGGATGGTATTTGCCAATTCCTATGCGTCCTGCCCGGTCTGCTCTCCGTCGAGAGCCAGCTGTTTAACCGGAAATATCCGGCCAGGCTGGGTGTGACGGACTGGATTGACATGGAAGGGAACGTCCCACCCCTTAGGGGAAAAACTGATCGACGCCCCGTACATCAAGCATCTGCCGGAGGGGAATATACGATCGCCCAGGCATTAAAGGATGCGGGATACGATACGTGGCATGTGGGGAAAATGGCATCTGGGCGGAAGAGAGTTTTACCCGGAACATTTCGGCTTTGATGTCAATATAGGCGGCTGTTCCTGGGGCCATCCCCATGACAGGTATTTCAGTCCCTATGGGAATCGAGACGCTTTCTGAGGGACCGGAAGGAGAGTATTTAACAGACAGGATCACAGATGAGGCGGTCCGTCTGCTGAGAGAGCAGAAGCCTGGGCGGCAGCAGGAAGCCATTTACATGAACTTGTGCCATTATGCCGTACATACCCCGATTCAGGTTAAGGATGAGGACCGGGCGCGTTTTGAAAAGAAGGCGAGAGAGCTGGGGCTCGATAAGGAGACGGCTCTGGTGGAAGGCGAATTCCACCATACAGAGGATAAGAAGGGCCGCCGGGTGGTCAGAAGAGTGATCCAGTCGGACCCGTCCTACGCGGGAATGATCTGGAATCTGGATCAAAATATCGGACGATTGCTGGAGGCGCTTCGGGAGTGTGGGGAAGAGGAGAATACCGTGGTCGTATTTACCTCTGACAACGGCGGATTAGCCACAAGCGAGGGCTCGCCTACCTGTAATCTGCCCGCTTCGGAGGGAAAGGGCTGGGTCTATGAGGAGGTACCAGAGTTCCGCTGATTGTAAAGTATCCGGGCCGTGTGGCTCCGGGGAGCAGATGCGACGTACCGGTGACCACCCCTGATTTCTATCCTACATTTCTGGAACTGGCGGGCGTACCGCAAAAAGCAGGAATTCCCATAGATGGAAGAAGCATTGTGCCGCGCTGTCTGGGAATCCCATGCCTGAAAAGACCGATTTTCTGGCACTACCCCCACTATGGAAATCAGGCGGAACCCCTGCTTCCTCGGTGGTTATGGGAGACTATAAATATATTGAGTTCTTTGAGGACTGGCCGCGGAGAACTCTACGATCTGAAAGCGGATTTCAGCGAGACGAATAATCTCTGTGAAAAGATGCCGGAGACGGCTGCACGGCCCGGATCTTCTTCATGGCTGGCGCGGGAGGTCTGTGCCCGTTTTCCGGAAGAGAATGCGGAATATGTGCAGATGTGATGAAAAGGCTTAAAAAAAAATAAGCGAGGATTCATGGGTTCAAAATGTGGATTGAAATAAAAAGAAGAGGATTGACAGATGAGACGTGATAAGAATTACCAGATAAAACTGATGAGTGCTCTGACGAAAGTATGGCCGGGGCAGGAGCCGGAAGAAGACCCGTGCTTGTAGCAGCGTTTTTACGATGCTGCGTGGGGAGACATTCAGCTTTGTGGCAGCATATACCTGCGGCGGTGAAGGAATTCAGCCGCGGTGGTAAGGGTGGAATCACCGGTGCAGCAATACTGCCGTATCCGAGAGATCGTCCCGGTTCCATCCTTACGCCCGGTAAACAGCTGCGCGGACAGCAATTATCTGCGCACACAGCCGGGAATGTATCCGGATCTGCTGACGGAACCGGCTGGCGGTTGTGTCACATTTACACCGGGACAGTTTAAAAAGCCTGTGGATTGATATGGAGATTCCGGAAAACGGTCCGTATGGGAAATTTCCTTTTGCGGTAGTATTCGTATCGCCGGAGGGAGGAACTGTGCCGGAGACCTCCATACAGGTGTATCAGACAGTTCTTGGACCGCGAGCGGCTCATTCATACGGGTGGTTTCATGGAGACTGTCTTGCCGATTATTACCGGGTGCCTGTGTTTTCTGAAGAGCACTGGAAGATCATGGAGAATTTCATATCGGCGGCTGCAGCCAGGGGCTGTAATATGATCCTGACGCCGCAGTTCACCCGCCTCTCGACACGGCGCCCGGCGAGCGGACCACGATTCAGCTGGTGGGAGTAAACGTGCTTCCGGATGGCGGCTATGAATTTGACTTTGCCAGGCTGGAGCGCTGGGTTGCCATGTGCTTATCCTGCGGCATGACCTGTTTTGAAATGTCCCATCTCTTTACCCAGTGGGGAGCCGGTCATCCTCCGAAGATCATGGCCGAGGAGAACGGGAAGGAAATAAAGCTGTTCGGCTGGGATGATCCGGCCGTGGGCGGACGCTATACCCGCTTTCTGGAAGCCTATCTTCCGAAACTGACGGAAAAGCTGCGGGAATTAGGCATTGCCGGGATAACCAGATTTCACATTTCCGATGAGCCGGAACCGCAGCACCTTTTATCCTATAAGCAGGCGAGAGAATCCGTTGCGCCTTACTTAAAGGATTTTGTGATCATGGATGCCGTCTCCAGCCTTGATATCTGCCGGGAAGGTGAGATTGACTGCCCGGTGTGTTCCAGTGACCATATCGAACCGTTTCTGGAGGCTGGGGTAACGCCTCTGTGGAGTTACTACTGTACGGCACAGGATTTCCTGGTCAGCAACCGATTCATGGCCATGCCGTCCGCCAGATGCCGGATATACGGTGCACAGATCTTTCGATATGCCATGGAAGGAATCCTTCACTGGGGGTACAATTTTTACAATTCCCAGTACTCCTTAACGAAGCTGGATCCCTACCGTTCCACAGATGCCGACGGAGCCTTTCCGTCCGGAGATTCGTTTCTGGTGTATCCGGGAGCGGACGGAAAACCGGAGGAATCTGTCCGTATGATGGTCATGTGCCATACGATGCAGGATGTGAGAGCCATGGAGCAGCTGGCGGAAAAGAAGGGAGAGAGTACGTTATTTCCATGCTGGAAGAAGATCTGGCGGAACCGATCACCTTTGAGCGGTATCCGAAGTCGGAGTTCTGGATGATTCAGATGAGAAACCGGATTAACAGGGAACTGGATGAAGCATAAATGAGATACAGATGCCCTTCTGCATTCGCATATTATAAATAGAAAAAACAGCCTGCCGCGGGAACTTTCCTTATATAAGGGAGTCCTGCAGGCGGGCTGTCTTTGCTATTACTGCAGCATAATCTTAATAATCTCTTTATCGGTCTGTTTCATACCTTCTTTTTCCAATGTATCCCACACAGCTGATGGTCTCGCCGGCGTCCTCCTGGAGAATGCCGCTGTCTGGCTGGTAGGCTTTATTATTCAGGGCAAGATAGTGGGCCATCATGGCTGCATCCAGGCTTGTGGCGATCTTGGCGGCACAGGAGATCTTCGCACCGTCGCAGATAATGCCGGGAATATTGGCCAGAACATTACCAATGGTATTCTTAATCTGTTCCAGCGTTCCGCCTACTAAGTAGGTGATGGCGGCTCCCGATGCACAGGAAGCGGATACGGCGCCGCAGAAGGCCGACAGCTTCCCGATAAATTCCTTCTGGTAGATTGTCAGCAGGCTGGAAAATGCGAGGGCGCGGTATAAGCGCTCCTGGCAGATATTATTCTCCCTTGCGTAGACGATCACCGGAACGGAGGAGGCGATCCCCTGATTCCCACTTCCGGAATTGATCATAACCGGCATGTCACAGCCGCCCATCCTCGCCTCTGATCCGGCTGCTGCGATAGGCCTTCATACGGACAGCCACACCATCCGGATAGATTCCTTTGATAATCTTTCCAATGCCCAGACCGTAGTTTCCGGCCATGCCTTCATAGGCAATGTTCATATTATGAATGATGACACGGTCAAGCAGCTCGTGGATATCCTTAAGCGGCACCTGATCCGCAAAATCCTTGATATTATCGACGGAGAGCAGACTGCGGTCCGCCAGACTGCATCCCCCTTCCATATGGTCGGAGCTGAAAATACTTCGCCGTCTTTGGTGATTTTGTGATGTTGGTGTGGTCATACCGGATCTCCAGCGTTACAACGGAAGCGTCCTTATGCAGTTCCAGAATGATGTGCAGCGGAATCTCGGAATCCAGATATTCCACGGTACAGACCCCTCTTTCAGCATGGCAGATGCGGTCTTCTGTCCTCATCGGTTAAGTCTTCTAAAACTTCCATACATTTCGAGGCATTGCCTCCGACAATTCAAGCATGACGCCGGCTTCGATGCCGACCATACTCTCTGAGTTGGGAATCGTGACACAGCGGACATTTTTAATCATGTTGCCGCTGCAGTAAGCGATGACTCTGTCGGGCAGGCAGCCCAGCACCTCTCTTGCCCTGGCGCCGGCATAGGCGAGCGCAATCGGCTCGGCATCCCATGGCGGGTATCAGTTCTTCAGCCAGAATCTTTAGAAATTCATCGTGTATTCTTTGGTTCATCATGGGTAGTATACCCCTTTCACTTAATCATAATGGCGGCATGTAAATCAGACAGAATCCGGTTTTTAACCCTGCCATGCTGCTCGGACTGATCCCACCGATTGGCAGCTAGCAATCGGAACAGTATTTTATGTTAATAAAAATTTATCAAAAATAACCGGGAGAAAGTCAATGGTTTTGGGCAGATTGTACAGATCTGGTTAGGTTTGTAAAAGAACAGGCGTATTTTTTTTATTTTCACTGACCATATAATATTTTCTTTGGTATCGGTAAAAATATTGCATAAAAACAGTAAAAAAGAAAAGGAGTAGGCAAATGGGAGAAGAAACTGGATGTGGTCATGTTGATGGAAGAGTATCGAAAATATCTCGTTTACAACGAAAAAGCAAATCAACAATCAACAAATATCTGCGCGACGCCGGCAAGTATCTTTAGTTCCTGAAAACCCTGTGAAGGAGACAGGAAATGAGATAACGAAAGAAAAGTACCATGGACTACAAGATGGAACTAATGGAAAAGTATAAGCCTGCCAGCGTAAATTCCTATTTGACGGCAGTAAACAGTTTCCTACATTTTACGGGAAAACAGACTGCCACGTCAGGCTTTTGAAGATTCAAAAACGGATCTTTACCGATCAGAACAGGAACTGACCAGAGAGAGGAATACATTCGACTGGTAGAAGCGGCACAGAATGAGAAAAAAGACCGGCTGGCGCTGATCATGGAAACCATCTGCGGAACGGGAATACGGATCAGTGAACTGCGAAATATAACGGTGGAATCGCTGCTGAGCGGATATGCCAGCGTCTCATGCAAGGGAAAGGAGCGGATTATCCTGATTCCTCTAAGGCTGAAGGACAAACTAAAAAGACTACTGTATCAATAATGACATCCAGTCGGGAAGCATCTTTATAACCCGGACAGGTAAAACCGATCGACCGCAGCAATGTCTGGACTGAAATGAACAAAATATGTGAGAGAGCGGGGTTTCCCATGAAAAAGTATTTCCTCATAATATGCGTCACCTGTTTGCAAGAACTTATTATGGAAAGCAAAAGGATATTGTGCATCTGGCGGATATTCTGGGGCACAGCAGTATTGAAACGACAAGGATTTATACCATGACGAGCAGTTGGGAATATGAAAGACAATTGAATGAAATGGATTTAATAATATAAAAATACAACATAATACACATTATGTTGTGACAATTATACAACTATTAGAATTTTATGTCAAGGAATT
>VOFH01001758.1_pt1 | contig 39424 bp, 84 predicted proteins | sample 5384091 | NCBI WGS metagenome assembly VOFH01 (sample SAMN12384727, study PRJNA508395) | human gut metagenome | isolation source: healthy gut G | host: Homo sapiens
TACAAAGATTAATAGCTGCCTTCGTTGGTACGAGACCACCCATACGGCCTACTTTTATGTTAAGTACATCAATTAGACCATATTCAATAGCATAGGATAAATCATCATAACCCAATATAGATTCATCTAAACAGATAGGCGTTTCAATATGCCAATCATCGTTATTGAGGTGTTCCCACTTCCACTCCTTATAGGATTGAAGCGTTGTTATAGCAAAAGGCTCTTCTATACAAGCTAACTTCAAATCGTTAAATTGACGGATCTTATCAATATCATCATAAGAATAGCTTTGGTTTGCATCGGCTGCCAAGACTAAATCGGGATAATGCTTACGTATTAGGGCCATCCGGTCATAGCCGTCTGTAGGGTTTATCTTTATTTTAATGCGCTTACAACCATTCGCCACATGAGCTTCTACGGCATCTAGCAATTGTTCCATCGGTACATCACCGATAACAACGCCGCTTTCAATAGTATCTTGTAAGGGTTGCCCCATAATATATAAGAAAACAGAGTTCACACCCAGTCTCTCACAATGAAGATTGACAAGGGCATTTTCTACAGCAGCAATGGTCATAGGCATATGATCTCGATTTAGCCAAAATTGCAGCTGCCGTACATAGGTCATAAGCGGTTTTAGGCCGCATCATGCGCAAATTAAAGATATAATCATCTACTAATGTTTTCCAACATGTATCTACGGTTTCCGCTGTATAGAATGGGTCTGTGAAAGCTACACACTCACCATAACCGACATAACCTAGTTGATCCTCGATGCGAATGACGATCGTTTCTCTTTCTTTTTACTTCACCTTTGGCAGTTTTAAAGTTAAACTTTAGTGGCAATTTAAGGCGATATGTAGTTATACTTTTAAAGTTTAAAATATCATTCATAGGCGCCTCAATCTTCTAAACGTAGTTCATTACGCACAATTTTACCTGTGCCATTACGAGGCAATGCAGGTAAAATTTTTACATATTTTGGAATTTTATACTTCGCCAAAGAATTAGTCATAAAGGATAGAATCTCATCAGACGTCATGCTTTCACCATCGTGAAAGGCCACAAAGAGTGCTGGTACTTGGCCCCATTTAGGATCAGATACGGGTATAACCGCACATTCCTTGACTGATGGCAATGTGTAGACTAAATCCTCTAATTCCTTAGGATAAATATTTTCACCACCAGAAATGATGAGATCCTTGCGACGATTCAAAATATATACGAAACCCATCTTCATCGACATAACCGATATCATCGGTATTAAGGTCACCATCGATAGGTTCCTTGTCAATATATCCAGTCATAACCATAGGACCGGTCAAATGGATTTCCCTACTCCATCCGCATCAGTATTATCAATGCGAACCTGCATCCCGGGTAATGGTTTTCCTACGGAATCTCGTTTATGAGGGTAATCCAATACGGAGAAAGTCACGCTTTGACTAAATGTCTCCGTCATGCCATAGGTCTTGTAAATTGGCAGCGATTTCTTTTTCACAAGCATCGATGAGAGCCATAGGAATAAACTCGCCACCTAGTAAAATAACACGTAATGTATGATGTGTAATCTTCGGTTCTAATTGAGTCAAAATTGTAGGTACGAGAGACATCATATTGATTTTCTCAGATTCAATGAGTTCTAAAACCTTTATCTCATCGTATTTAGACAATACAGTGATAGCCGTTCCATTGTAAAGGACCGCATCAAAATAGATAGACCACTTACATGGAACAGAGGTAATACCATAAGCCAATTATCTTTTGCGGTTTTACTCTAACACCTCTTGAGACGCTTGTACATGAGTTTCTAATTTGCCCCCCATCGAAGGGGTACTGATTTAAACTGACCTATTGTAGCGCTAGTGTTCATAATAGCTGCAATGTCTGTATCATTAAATGTCCAATCAAAAGTATCTTCTAAAACTCGGTCAGCTAGAATAGTTTCTAGAGGTTCAAACTCAATAACACACATTGAATCAGGCAGTTGATTCCGTCGGTCTTGACTATGTAAAACGGTAGTAACACCTAATTGTTTCAATTGGTTTTCTATCTCATTAGGCTTAAGATGTACATTAAGTAATAGTACCTCTTTATGAGCCTAACATAGCTGCCAGTATAGATTGCCATAGTAACAGAGTTGTCCGATAAATGGCCACACGGGAGCCTTTCAAGAGGTAGCACCATTAGCCACATGAAGCACACCGCCATATATATCCTTATAGGAATATTCATTTATACATATGCGATTAGGATAGTGCTCAGCGCCATAACGTAACCAGTCCATCGTCTCACCTCGTATCCAAATATAATGCCTTATGATTAATGATTAATAATCACAGATATTACAAGAAAGGCGCCTCATATAGAGGCGCACTTGTCATTTTTACAATACATTCCATCCCTAGTACTAGACTAGTACCTCTATTCCGATTAAGGGAATTTAGGAAATTGTTTGAAGTTCGGTTTACGTTTTCTTTGAACGCATCACGGCCTTCTTTTGCTTCATCGATTGTGTAGTACATCAATGTCGCGTCGCCTGCGAATTGTTGTAAGCCTGCAAGACCATCAGTATCGGCGTTGAATGCACCTTTCAACATACGCAATGCCATTGGGGACAATTCAAGAATTTCGTTACACCATTGAACTGTTTCTTCTTCCAATTTGTCGAATGGTACAACACAGTTAACCATGCCCATTTCATAGGCTTGAGCAGCTGTGTATTGACGGCAAAGGAACCATACTTCGCGAGCGCGTTTATGACCGATCATGCGAGCCAAGTAACCTGCCCCATAACCAGCGTCGAAGGAACCTACGCGAGGACCAGTTTGACCAAATTTAGCATTTTCAGAAGCAATGGTAAGGTCACATACGATGTGCAACACATGACCGCCACCAATAGCAAAACCGTTAACCATAGCGATAACAGGTTTTGGGATAACGCGAATTAAACGTTGCAAATCAAGAACGTTCAAACGAGGAACATTATCTTCGCCTACATAACCACCATGACCGCGTACGCTTTGGTCACCACCGGAGCAGAATGCTTCTTTATCTTCACCTTGACCATGGTTTGCACCAGTCAATACAATTACGCCTACTTCGTTATCTTCACGAGCCTACTGTGAAAGCATCGATTAACTCCATAACAGTTTTAGGACGGAACGCGTTACGTACCGTGGGCGATTAATAGTAATCTTTGCAATGCCATTATATGTTTCTGTAAATCACATCTTCATAATTACGATCCAATACTTTCCAATCAAATTTGCTCATGGACTTAACCTTTCTTGTGTAAAAATCTAATACCGCTTGTTCAAACATCTGCGGTTTTTCTATATGTACATTATGCCCCGCCCCTTCGACGACGACATGTTTAAAGTTTGGCAACTTGCCAAATACATCTCTTCCTATTGTAGTATATTTTGTATCTAATGCGCCACTCACATATAGGCCTTCAACAGAGAATTTTTCTAATTTATCCCAATGACATAGGCATCACACCTTGACCTGAGCCACGCAAAGGTACAGGCTAAGGCGTACGTACTATTATTGGAACGACGTAGATAGATTAATTCCTCTACACCCTCTGAAAGTTGCTTTTGACTTTCAAAAATAGGAGCCTCCGCCCAACGTGTAGCAAACCAAGCGCCATCATGATTTTCGATGTGAACCGCTAAATCTTCATCGGCCTTACGGCGCTCTAATCGCTCAGTGTCAGAGGCGATACCTACAGAGCCACTTTCAAGGATGAGCCCTTTGATTTCACGTTCATATTCCAAAGCATAGGAAAGCGCTATACGAGCCCCCATGGAGTAGCCCATGAGATAATATCTATCACCTACCATATGATAAATAACGGTATGCAAATCCTCTATCATCTTTGGAATTGTATAAGCCTCACCTTCTTCAGGAATATCAGAATCACCATGACCAATCAAATCGATACGGATTAAACGATAGCCTGGCAAGTTAATGGAATCCCAAGTATAACTAGATTCTGAAAATCCATGAAAACATACGATAGGCTCCCCATCGCCTACCACAGTCAAGCCATAGCGATAGTCGCCCAAATCAAAATACATACGTTGCGCGGGATTGCGTAAAGCATTATCTACAATACTGCAAAAATACTGACTCATAGTAATGCCTCCATATCAACTGAAACCTTCGTATATTTTTTATGCAATTCTCTGCTATATTCCCCTATTTGTAGGAATTTCAATGATATGAACGCCTGTTTCTTGGCTAACATTAGCCAATACAGAACTCAACTCATCGGGGCTGGAGATTTTAGTATAGTCACAGCCATAGAGTTTGGCAGCCCCACTGTAATCTAAGCCTTGTGATGTGGAGAACAAATAGTCAAAATGCTTTGTCCCTTTTTGAGGTAAGTATTCAAAAATACCGCCACCATCATTATTATGCAAAATAATAGTTAAGTTTAAATTATGAGTTTTAGCTACAGCCAATCCATTCAAATCATGGAACAAGGATAAATCTCCCAGTTACTAGATATGTAGGTCTACCATTTGCTGCTAGTCCTAGAGCCGTAGAAATAGTGCCATCAATACCATTGACCCCTCGATTACCGTAAAGAACCGCCTTAGATTCCCCACTGAACCAGAAGTAATCAAAGTCCCGAATACTCATACTATTAGCAATAAGTACTTGTGCATTATCGGAAATATGTTGTTGTAACTCACGTATTGTACGACCTTCAAAACAACTTGGTTCCTCTATGCTGTACCTAGTTTCTGTTTTCCTGCTGTTTCTAAATGCTGCCATTTACCTAGATATGCTGGGGAATCATTTTTACACCATATAGATTCGTAAATACATCAATACTTGCTTGCATGTGCATAGTGGTTTTACCCGTTGGATTCATAGAGTCCATGGTAGGGTTAACCTCGATGTACTCCAAATCAGTCCAGCTAGCAATCATCTGTTGCACTCGTTTTGACACAACGATTTGGCCAAACTGAATTACACAATCTGGTTTTAACTCATACCAAAGAGATTGCCCTGCTAACAGTGCATCATATGTAGAAATTACAACTTTAGATGTACCGCATCCCCGTACATTCGATAAGGATCCGCCAAAATAGGAGCCTTGTAAAGCCTCCCCTGAAGGAACAAATCATATCAGCCTCATCTATATCGATTTGTGGGCCTGCTAGGATAAGGATACGCTCATATCTTTCAAGTAAATCATTAATCTCCCTTTGTACCATCATTTCCATGAGCAATATCAATAACATTATTAATATGAGGCAAATTATTTCTATTATCAAAGCCAAACACACTACTATAGTTTGGTTTAACCACTTTAAAGGAACTGCGACCAGCTTCAAAATGATTACGACTCAATTCTGGCACCAATGGTTCAAAGAGAGGCACATTGATATGGATAGGTCCCTTTTTTGTATCCATCGCTTTCATATAGGCCTTACGAGCCACTTGGACGAGGATATGTATAGTAATGAGATTCTTGAGGCACAGCTAATTCTTCAAAATAATTGACCGCAGTACCAAAGATTTTGTGCTGATCACAGTCTGAGGAGCCCTACATGCAATAGTGTATGAGGTCTATCGGCAGACAGTACAATGAGCGGTACCCCACTATATTGAGCTTCTAAAATAGCTGGCAAATAATGGGCCACAGCCGAACCTGAAGTACAAACGAGTACAGTTGGTTCTTTATGAGCCTTTGCAATGCCAAGAGCCATAAAACTAGCAGAGCGCTCATCTATATTCATATAGGTTTCAAATCCTTCATGCTCCTTGAACAGCATGGCCATCGTCGTAGAACGAGAACCAGGGCTAAACACCGCATGACGGACGCCGAGTTGGTAAAACTCGTCTACCAAGGCAGCAATATATTCATTCATTATATTCCCTTTCAAACACCCCTAAAGGTACGGAAACAATTATAAGGCATCAAGAATGGTGCGCATTTTATTATTAGTTTCAGCATATTCTTCATCCGCATCAGAATCGGCTACAACGCCACATCCTGCATAGGCATACAATACATTATCCATGATAAGAGCAGATCGAATAGCAACTACAACGATGCCGTCCCCATATCTTTCATAAACCAAAAGGGGCTGCGTACATACCACGCTCATGGGATTCATACTTTTGTAATAAGGCTAGCGCCTTTTCTCGAGGTTCACCACCAAGGGCTGGTGTAGGGTGTAACAATTTAGCCCATTCCACAAGAGATTTTGTACTATCCTTTGCGGTAATTATGGTACGCAAATGATAGAGGTGAGATAACTCCATAATGCCTGTTTCCCCTACAGTAACATCTGGAGTAATTTGTTTCATCGTATTCACGATACGGTCGCGAACGATATTATGTTCTACAAGATTTTTCTTATTAGTTAGTAATTGTTCCTTAGTCCACGCATTAGGACCATCCTTTGGAGCAGTACCCGCTAAGGCATAGCTTAATATTTCACTGCCACGATGGCGGACTAAAATTTCTGGCGATGCCCCTACAAAGGTACGCCCATCCTTTCATAGCCAAAGATAAAGCAATTGGGATTATTATCTACCAAATTAGCCAAGATACTTGCCACATTATATGGTGTTTCACTAGTGAATTCCACCTCGCGAGAGGAACGACCTTAGTCATTTCACCGCGACTAATGCCATTGGCAATAGCATTCATCAAACGGTTCCAATCCGCCTTATCATCACTGGTTTCTTTGTAATTATGATGAACTCGAGGTACCTCATAATTCTTAATAGGTACACTTTCACCAGCATGTAGATAGAAGGACTCTCCATTTTCTACGATGTAATAATGGGTGAAAGCAATCATTTCATGGCCCATATTAGACCATTTAGGTCTTTTTACAGTATCAAAAAAAGTATCCCCATAAAATACATAAGCATAATTATGGCGATCGTCATCATCTTTAACCGTCGCTAAACGTTTAGCGCCCACAACGATGCGGTCACTTTGGCGATCCACCCAAAACACACGTTCTTCATTGGGGAAATTCATCCAAAATGATACCGGACTATTCAGTTTTAACGGTTCTTTGTTATATTTCATAGTTGTATGTCGCTATACAAAAATAGACTATAGTAAAAACACCTAATATGTAGAAGATGTACTTCTACATATTAGGCGCCATCAATAGGTTTCAAATTTTTTGAGATGAGCCTAACGCCATCACACGTCGATGGGCCCTCTTTATATCTACATTATTATAACATAGGTAACCATTAAAAGGTAGAAAATAAAAAACCTCTACACCACATGTAATATGCATGAGTGTAGAGGTTTTTTTTGTTCAAAACGTTTTTGCTGTATTTAAAACGCTATTACTGTATTCAAAATACTTTTTCTTTATTTGAAAGCTTTCGCCCCAATATCTGTACGGTATTGCATGCCCTCAAAATCAATGTGTTCTATACGGCCATGCTCTATCGAGCGCCGTTCTAAAGGTCTTTACCAAGACCTACAACGCCAAGAACGCGTCCGCCATTGGTCACATACTCGTCACCAACGAGTTTCGTACCAGAGTGGAATACGATGGTTGTATCATGTTGTTTAATATCACCATGAATCACATCACCCTTGGAGGATATTTCAGGATACCCTTTAGAAGCAAGAATGACACAAGCTGCCGAGGAGTCTTTCCATTTCACCATATCAGCTGTTAATGTACCTGTGGCACAAGCCATCATAATTTGACCTAAGTCACTATCGAGTAATGGCAATACTACTTGTGTTTCAGGATCGCCAAAGCGGGCATTAAATTCAACAACCTTAGGGCCTTGAGGTAATCATAAGCCCCGCATAGAGACAGCCCACATAAGGCATGCCCTCTTTTCTCCATGGCGGCTACCATAGGTGCTAAAATTGTCTTCATCGCCTCATCTCGTAATGCATCAGTAAGCACTGGTGCCGGTGCATAGGTGCCCATGCCACCCGTATTAGGCCCTTTATCACCATCAAAGATGCGTTTATGATCCTGGGAAGCAATCATAGGCACCACGGTCTTGCCGTCTACAAAGGCTAGTAAGCTAGCCTCTTCGCCTTCCATAAATTCTTCGATAACAACGGTGCTAGCCTGCGTCACCAAAACGATTACCGCTAAGCATGTCTTCTACAGCTACATTCGCTTCATCCACGGTCATGGCTACTACAACACCCTTCCCTGCCGCCAAGCCGTCAGCTTTCACTACGATAGAGCACCTGTTTGACCGATAAATTCTTTTGCTTCATCCACCTTGTGGAATACACCATAGGCAGCAGTCGGTATGTTATATTTTTTTCATAAGGTCTTTGGCAAATACCTTTAGACCCCTCCAATTGAGCTGCTGCTTTAGATGGACCAAACACAGGAATCCCCTGCCTTATTGAGTACATCTGCTAGTCCTACTACAAGAGGAGCCTCTGGACCAACAACGACTAAATCAACGTGATTATCTTTCAAAAACGAATTAAATGATCGCTTTGCTGCCAATCAATACCGACTAGCTCTGCACAATCTGACATGGCTGCACTGCCAGGAATAGCATATACCTTTGTTACGCTAGGGTTGATGGACAATCGCCATGCTAAGGCATGTTCGCGGCCGCCGTTACCGATTACACATACTTTCATAAGTCCTCCATCGACGCCTAAACGCCATCAATACATCATTTATGTAAGCACCTATATCCTCTATAATCATCATTACACATCAATGATTACGATTTAGTGCTCGACTGTAACCCTCAATCAGGCTAAACAAATTAATGTTTAAAGTGACGAATGCTTGTAAATACCATAGCAATGCCCGCTTCGTCGGCAGCCTTGATGGATTCTTCGTCTCGAATAGAGCCACCCGGTTGAATAATGGCTGCAATACCATGTTTTACCGCTGTTTCTACAGTATCCCCAAACGGGAAGAATGCATCAGATGCTAATACGGCGCCTTTGCGGCTTCACCAGCTTGCTCAAGAGCAATTTTGCAGACCCAACGCGGTTCATTTGTCCTGCCCCAACACCGAGTGTCCGTTTTCATTAGAAATCAAAATCGCATTAGATTTTACATGTTTTACGAGCTTCCAAGCAAATTCAAGGGCTTTCCATTGTTCCTCTGTTGGCTGTACCTTTGTAACCACTTCATAGTTAGCGCGGTCTTCTTGGATATCATCTTCTGTTTGAACTAACAGGCCACCAGAAACCTTTTTCACTGTCACTTGGCCAGATTCAGGCTTAGATAACTCGATGAGGCGAATATTTTTCTTTCCTTCAAGGATGTCTAATGCTTCTTTTGTGAAAGCAGGCGCCATGATGACTTCTAAGAAAATTTTGCTCATTTCATCTGCCGTATCAGCATCTACTTCACGGTTTAAGGCTACAATGCCACCAAAGGCAGATACAGAGTCTGCTTCGTAGGCATTTACATAAGCATCATGCAAGGTAGCTGCCGTCGCCGCACCACATGGATTTGTATGCTTAATGATACATGCTGCAGGATCTGTAAACCCCACACCATATTCCAAGCCGCTTCCATATCTACGATGTTGTTATAGGGAAAGCTCTTTGCCATGGAGTTGTTTCAAGGCCCCCATGCCATGAGCTTTTGCCAATTTCTTTGTAGAATGCTGCTTGTTGATGCGGATTTTCACCATACCGAAGGTCAGTTACCTTTTCATAAGCACTTAAATATTCAGGTGGTGTAGGACCTTCGTCTAAGACACCACTCATATAATTAGCGATGGCCACATCGTAAGCCGCTGTATGAGCAAAGGCTTCTTTGGCAAGGCCAAAACGATATTCTTTAGGTAATTCACCATGTTCTTTAAGCATAGTTAAGATTTCATCGTAATGGTTTGGATTTACTACAATGCCTACGTACGCATGATTTTTTGCTGCAGAACGAACCATCGTAGGACCACCAATATCGATATTTTCGATGGCCTCTTCTAGGGATACATTAGGTTTTGCAATGGTTTCACGGAATGGATAGAGATTGACAACCACAAAGTCGATTGGTTCAATGCCATGATTCGCCATAGTTTTTTGATGTTCAGTATTATCACGGATTGCCAAAATACCACCATGAACCTTTGGGATGCAAGGTCTTAACACGGCCATCCATCATTTCAGGAAAACCGGTCAAGGATTCAACCGCTTTTAGCTTCAATGCCCGCATCGGTTATGGCTTTAAGGGTCCCACCTGTGGAATAAATGGTTATACCTAATTCAACTAAACCTTTTGCAAAGTCTACAATACCTGTTTTATCAGAAACACTAAGTAATGCATTTTTAATCATGTAACGTCTTCCTTTGCTTACACATCAATCTTCAATATATATAACGCGACCTTTTATAGTGAGTTTATCCTCACAAAATAGTCGCAACGCCTCTTTATATGTTTTATGTTCGATAGGTAATAATCTATCACTCAAAGTATCCTCTGTATCATCGGGTAGTACAGGCACTGTATTCTGCATAATGATAGGCCCCGTATCCATTCCCGCATCAACAAAATGTACCGTACACCCTGTAATTTTTACGCCTCCGTCAATGGCTTGTTGATGACCATGAAGGCCTGGAAATGATGGTAACAGAGCAGGATGAATATTTAATATACGATGTTCATATCGCTCTATCAAAGGAGCACCTACAATACGCATATAGCCTGCCAAGACGATACCATCAACCTTATAAGGCTCTAAAACATCTAGTTGAGCCTGTTCAAAGCTAGCTTTAGAATCATAGTCGCTACGTTCCATAACAATAAGTGGAATATTCCAAGATTTAGAGCGTTCCACAATTCCTGCATTGCCGTGATCTGTAATGATTACAACAAATTCACCATTAATATAGCCTTCTTGCATAGCCTTATACAGTGCTTCACCATTAGAACCACGACCACTGGCAAAGAGGGCTAATCGTTTTTTAGAATTACGCATCGAACTCAGCCCTTTAAGGACAACAGGACCATCACCACTTACAATGCGGCCAATTTCGTATACTGTTTCACCACGATTACCAAGATTTTCTTTAACCTTTTCTACATCGTTTTCGATCAACCATGAGTATCATACCAATGCCCATGTTGAACGTACGATACATTTCAGGCCAGGCAACATTGCCCCATTCTTGTAGTTTTGTAAATACAGGAAGTCGTGGCCATGTAGTGACATCTACCTCTGCAGTAACGCCTTTTGGTAATACACGAGGAATGTTTTCATAGAACCCACCGCCTGTAATATGAACCATGCCTTTTACAAATGTTCTTGTTCAATTAGTGGTAATACTGCTTTTGGATATAAGCGTGTAGGTGTCAATAATTCTTCGCCTAAAGTCTTACCAAACTCTGGAATGTCTGTATCGATAGACAATTGTTTGTGGTCGAATACGATTTTACGAACCAAGGAAAAACCGTTGGAATGGACACCAGAAGATGGCAAACCTAAAATTACGTCGCCAGCTTTGATACTTTCACCAGTAATCAATTTAGGACGATCAACAATCCCCACTGCAAAGCCCGCTACATCATAGTCATCATTATCATAAAAGCCTGCCATTTCAGCAGTTTCACCGCCTAGTAAAGCACATCCGGACTCTTCACAAGCCTCTGCCACACCGCGCACAATATCTGCTACTTTCACAGGATCAAGTTTACCAACTGCAATGTAATCGAGGAAGAATAAAGGCGTTGCACCTTGCACAAGAATATCGTTAACACTCATGGCCACGCAATCTTGGCCAATGGTATCATGCTTATCCATCATGATAGCTAAACGTAATTTGGTACCTACCCCATCTGTACCGGATACGAGCATAGGGTCAGACATAGAGTGACCAGCTAAGGAATAGAGGCCCCCAAAACCACCTAAATCACCTACAACACCAGGTGTATAGGTGCGTTTTACAGATTCTTTCATCAATTCTACTGCGCGATTACCTGCATCGATATCAACGCCTGCATCACGATAGGTTAAACTAGTTTTATTCGAGCACATATTTGACCCCTTCCTCTTGTTCCGCAGGAACCTCTACACTGTAATCACCATTAAAGCAAGCAAAACATAAATCATTAGGCGCTATATCAGATACGGCACGACATAAGCCTTCACGAGATAAATAATGTAATTTGTCAGCATGAATATAATCTTTTATTTCATCTACTGTATGTGTGGCAGCAATTAAGCTCTTTACGCACCGACGTATCAATACCATAGTGACAGGAATACTCAATTGTTGGTGAGCTTACACACATGTAAACCTCTTTAGCGCCTGCTTCCTTTAGCATTTTAACGATAATACCACTCGTAGTACCGCGTACGATAGAGTCATCGATAAGGACAATCCGTTTGCCCCCTACAATATGGGGCAATGCATTAAGCTTCATACGAACAGCTAACTCCCGTTCCTCTTGATTTGGCTTGATAAAGGTACGACCGCTATATCGGTTTTTCACTAAGCCTTCTGCAAATGGTATGCCCGATGCACGAGCATAGCCTAGTGCTGCTGTAGTGCCAGAGTCAGGAATAGACATAACAATATCTGCATCGTATTTAGTTTCGTTATATAATTCACGCCCCATATTAAGACGAGATTGATATACGGATTGACCATCGATATGGCTATCGCCACGAGCAAAATAGATATATTCAAAGACGCAAAGCTTTTTGTCGATTTTTTCTGGTTCTGCATAAACGGTGCTACGCACACCAGAGTCATCGATGATTACCATTTCGCCTGGATCGATGTGACGAATAAACTCAGCTTTTATAGCATCTAAGGCACAGCTTTCACTAGAAAGGACATAGCCATTTGTAGTTTTGCCTAAACAAAGAGGTCTAAAGCCTTGAGGATCACGCACACCTACCAAGGAGTCGTTCGTAGTAATAACAAGAGAAAAGGCTCCTTCAATTTGACGGGCTGCATCGGCAATGCGTTCCTCTTGTGTCTCAGCTTTAGAGCGAGCAATGAGGTTTACGATAACCTCGGAATCCATAGTCGTTTGAAAAATGGATCCATCTGCTTCAAGGCGTTTGCGAATAGCTAAAGCATTCGTTAAATTACCGTTATGAGCCACTGCAATTTGACCGCCTTGGTAATGAATTACTAACGGTTGGATATTCCGTGGATTGTTGGAACCCTGTTGTAGAGTACCGCACATGACCAGTCCCCATATGGCTTGGTAAGGATGGTAGTTCTTTAATGGCCTCAGTCAACAAGCCCATACCTTTTTTTAGTTCTACATCATGACCATCGGTAACGGCAATGCCCGCGCTTTCTTGTCCACGGTGTTGGAGCGCAAAGAGTCCCCAATATACATAGCGTGCTACATCAATGGTTCTATCATAGACACCGAATACACCACACTCTTCATGCCATTTATCAAAAACTGGATCGTAGTTCATTGTGCCCCCTTAGGCGCGTTCGCCAGTAAGACGGAATAACATTTCCTTGTACGCTTCTTCAATATTGCCAAGATCTCGACGGAAACGGTCTTTGTCGAGTTTTTCACCTGTTGTAGCATCCCAGAAACGGCATGTATCAGGAGAGATTTCATCGCCTAATAATACTTCACCATTATGTGTACCAAATTCTAATTTAAAATCTACAAGGGTTACATTTTTTAGTAGCCAAGAATTTTTTCAAAATATCGTTTACTTTTAACGTGATAGTAGAGATTACATCAAGTTGTTCTTGAGTAGCCCAGCCAAGTGCTGTGATTTGGGATTCATTAGCAAATGGATCACCTAATTCATCATTTTGTAGCAGAATTCAAGAATTGGATGTTTAAGAGGAGTACCTTCTTCAATGCCAAAGCGTTTAGCCATAGAACCAGCTGCAATGTTACGAACGATAACTTCTAAAGGAATGATATCCAACGTAAGTACTGTTTGATTACGATCATCTTCGCGACGAACGAAATGAGTTGGAACGCCTTCTTTTTCAATAATTCAAAGAAGAAGGAAGAGATTTTATTGTTCAATACGCCTTTGCCAAGGATGGTATCATGTTTCTCACCGTTAAATGCAGTAGCATCATCTTTGTAATGAACGATGTACTCGTCTTTGTTATCTGTTTGATATACTTGTTTTGCTTTACCTTCATACAATAATGTTAATGTTTCCAAGTTGATGTTAGCCATGATGTGTCTCCTTTTACTCTTATCTACTCAAAGATGTATAAATGATGATGTAAACGCTTCAAACGATTATAGTTTAATGGCACCTTGTAATTCAGCATTGTCCGCTAATACTTTTTCAGCCATATCTTTGCGATACTGTACATATCGGTCTTTCAATTCTTTGTTGAAAGCTGCTCCAATTTGACTGCAAAAGTGCTCCGTTTTTAGCACCATCTACAGCCATAGTTGCTACAGGCATACCAGATGGCATTTGAACAATAGCAAGCAAGGAATCGATACCTTTTAAAGCTGTTGCATTAAGAGGAATTCCGATAACAGGCAATGTAGTGAAGCTAGCTACTACACCTGGTAAGTGGGCCGCTGCACCAGCACCAGCTATAAAAGCGATGGCACCTTCATCTTCAAGTCGTGTAACAAAATCCTTTACAGCTTCAGGTGTACGATGAGCTGAAGCAATAACCATTTCATAAGGAATGTTAAATTCATCAAGTACGGCAGATGCCTTTTTTCATTGTGTCTAGGTCAGACTTGCTGCCCATAATAATACCGACCTTCATAGATCCTCCTAATAAAAAAAAAAAAAAGCCCAGCCTAAATAGACTGGGTCAAATGCGCACAAATAGCCTCCGTAGACTTGCTTTGAGTTTGTTGATTTGCATAGTTCACGGTGCTACCCCCTTCTTGTACACAAATTGTAACACCTAACATTTACAAAATCAACACAATTTTCGAATATTATTTAATTAATTATTTTTATTATTCGTTATATCCCGAACTATTTAAAAAATATTGAATTTAATTATATCGACTTTATTCAAATTGGTTGATTACAAAAAAATACACATTTTATACAAAGCCATTCATTCAGTAAACGCTTTACTTTATAATATTTATATATGTTTTTCTACCATAAAAAGAGGGTATTCTATCTATAAAGATAGAATACCTCTTTTATTTAATTTCCGAACATTATGCCAGTTAATCTATATTTGTTATTGATTAGTGAGTACCACTTTCAAAAGCAGCTTTCAACTCACCTACAGCTTCAGGTACATAATCTACAATAGAAGACATCAATGCATACATTAATGCAGGTTCAAACGCATCATCACCACACATATATACGCAGTCCAAATATAGGCTGGAGTCTTGTTCATCAATATAAAGTTTATAGTTTTTTGTATGTCGCATTATCTCGATTGATCAACGCATTTAAGGCAGCCATGTTTTGTGCAGTTACCTTTTCAGGGCCCAATACCAAACGAATAACACTGTAAATACTGTTATCAAGAATGACAAATAACGGCATATCCCACAACGGGGATTTAATATAAGAACGGTATACAACAGTACCGTCTTCATCATCAAAATCCTTACGTTCAAAGGATGTGATTTCTTCGTCTTTTAAAAACTTATCAAATAATAACGCTTTAGGATTCATAACAACCTCTATTAAGCTAAACCAGCTACTTTAAGAATGCCTTTATGCACAGCATCTAAGTGTGGTTGAACGACTTCAAGCAATAAATTAACTACTACTGTAGGATCAAACTGTTCTGTCAAACCAGGAACAGATACATCCATATAGATGTTATTGTCTTCATTGCTTACATAGTATTTAGATACTTTATAATCTTGATTTAATGTGTTAAGTTCTTTTAACACAGCAGGAATCACTTTTTCATCAATAGATGTTGTTGTGATAGCTATACGAGCATAGGAGAATGCAGAATCATCCACAACGATGAATACAGGCAAGCTATGCTCATGAACATCCAAACGGCCGTGATAAACAACTGTATGAAGATCATCTGTCATTTCTTCCTTTGTAAACCAAGAGTTACCACCTTTGTTTAGGTCAGCGATGAGTAAGTCGAATTTTTCTGCTTTTTGATTCATAATTCCCTCTACAAATAATCAGACTATTAGTCTTCGATAAATACACAACCATTGTCTTTAAATTCTTTAATACGAACTAAAGACTCTACACGATAACCCTGCATGTTCAAGGCGTTCGCGACCAGGTTGGAAGGATTTTCGATAGCAATAGCCATACCTACCACTTCATCACGCGTCTTCTACCAATTTAGCAAGGCCCATAGCCGCCTCACCAGATGCCAAGAAGTCATCGATGATTAACACTTTTTCACCAGCTGGCAAGAATTTTTTTAGAAATAGTAATATCGTAGTTTTCTTCTTTTGTGTAGGAGTACACCACACTATGATATACATCGTCTACCATAAGAATAGATTTTTTTCTTACGTGCAAATACTAATGGCACATCAAGTTCAAGCGCAGCCATCAATGCCAATGCAATGCCAGATGCCTCAATAGTAACAATACGTTGTACCCCTGCATCACGGTAACGATCAGCAATTTCTTTACCGATTGCTTTAAACAATTGTGGATCGATTTGATGATTTAAAAACCATCGACTTTTAGCACGCGATTATTGAGGACAATCCCTCTTCACGAATGCGTTGTTTTAATAATTCCATGTGCTCTTACCTCCGCAGCATAACTATCTTTAAATTTTAACGTAAATAACCCCTTAGGGTCAACCTATATCAAGTAAAAGCCTTAACAATATGACTAATAAAATAACTATCAAAGAGACTTAAAACTTTCAACTCTGAATTATAAAATTCAAGTAGGTTTATAACAATATAATATAGCACAGATAACAATACTCTAAAATATAAAAGACACACTTTCTGAAAATTCTCATAAAGTGTGTCTCATTATTATAAGACCTTATCGCGTGTGCTTTCACGATTAATAAGCAAGGATGTAAAGCGCGCAGCCCCTTCAGATTGAGGTACCAAACGAGAACGGACAAGTACAATATCACGGGTTGGTACAGGGATATCTGTATCGATACGCACGATGGAGCCTTCTTGCATCTTTTGTTGCACCACATGGTTAGGCAACATGGAAATGCCCATGTTAATTTCTACAAGATCGAGCAATACATCGACGCTACCAAGTTCAAAACGAGGTTTGCGGCATGCGCCATGTGTTACTTCATCAAAGAAGGTACGGCTCGCAGAACCTTTATGCAAGAGCAAAATAGGCTCGTTAAGTAAGCGACCTTGATCAAAGAAGCCTGCCCCTTTATAGTCAGGGCCACCAACAAATACATCTTGAATTGTAGCCAATGTAGTGACCTCTAATTGAGGATTATCACGCAAGCCTTCATAATCATTAACCACCGCTAACTGAGCCTCTTTATTGAGTACCAACTCTACGCAATCAGGGGATGGACGATTAATAATATGCAATCCGATTTCACTTTCTTGTAATTGCCATTTATGGAAATATGGTAATAAGAAATGGCGACATAATGTATCTGTAGCAGCAAGGTTTAAACTTTCATAAGCTTGGCTAACACGTTCTTGTAATTGAGTCACCCCATTATCAAGGATGGAGAACGCTTTAGCTACCGTATCAAACAACTCTTTACCTTCAGGCGTGAATCCTACAGATTTTGTAGTACGTACAAAAAGAGGCATATTAAGTTCACCTTCTAATTGCTTAATGCTTTGACTGATGGCGGATTGAGAAACGCCTAACTCTTTTTGCGGGCACGGGAAAAGGACAAATATAAGCCTACCCTAAAAAAAGGTTCTATATAAATCTGCAGATACTGCCATTTTATTCACCTCTGTTATATACTAATAATAGTGTCTTACTTTTTAAATATACATATCATTTACTATATTATAATTATAGACTCTCAATATATAATGAATATGTAGAAATCTTCATGAAAGCCAGGTCCTATGACCTTCATGAACCTTTCATATTTATTAGCATTTCTAATCTTTTCATAAGTAAGATTATCTTTACTTATAAGTCTAGACCGACTATACTTAATTTGTCAATATCCCACAGGAAATTATATACATTACAGGAGGCTACAATGGCTATACAACGATTATTCGTAACAAAACGAGAATCTTTCAACCAAGAAGCACAACGCATGTTACAAACCTTACAACAGGAATTATCTATGCCTGTTACAGGTGTTACCATTTATGAACGATATGATATTGAAAATTTAGATGCCAAAAGATTTAGAATCTGCGAAAAATTTAATTTTCTCCGAACCTCCTGTGGATACAGTATTAGAAGAAATTCCAGCTGTACAAGGTTTCGTATTCGCTGTTGAATATGTACCAGGTCAATACGATCAACGCGCCGATAGTGCTGACCAATGTATTTCTATGCTAACCCTTACATCTGGCCATATTGTTCGCTGTGCCCGTGTATTTGCTATCGAAGGTACTTTCACAAAAGAACAAGAAAATGCCATCAAAGCATACTACATTAACCCAGTTGATTCCCGTGAAGCAAGCCTTGAATTACCTAATACTTTGGCTCTCAATTTAGAGGACCCAAAACCAGTAGCAACTATCGATGGCTTTACTACAATGAGCGATGCCGAGTTAGAAGGACTTATCAAAAATTATGGTCTTGCTATGACATTAGCGGACCTTCAAATGATTAGACAACAATATGCAGAGGTAGAACACCGGAATCCTACGATTACAGAAATTCGCCTCTTCGATACATATTGGTCCGACCACTGCCGCCATACCACATTTATGACAGAGTTAACGGATATCTCTATCGAAGCGAGTCGCTTCACAGGCCCTATTGAAGAAGCCCTCGAAGAATACATGGAAGGTCGTGCTGAGCTCTATACAACTAAGAAAAAAAGCTCGTTCCCTCATGGACATGGCTACACTAGCCGTAAAAGAATTGCGCCATGCTGGTGGTTTAACAAATCTCGATGAATCCGATGAAATCAATGCATGTACTATCATCGTTCCTGTCGATGTAGACGGGAAAACTGAAGAATGGTTGTTATTATTCAAAAAAAATGAAACCCATAACCATCCTACTGAAATCGAACCATTCGGCGGTGCTGCTACCTGCTTAGGCGGTTGTATCCGCGATCCATTGAGCGGCCGCGCCTATGTATACCAAGCAATGCGCATCACCGGCTCTGGTGATCCACATACGAGCCTTGAAGATACATTAGAAGGTAAATTACCACAGAAGAAAATCACTCAAGAAGCAGGCTCGTGGCTATTCATCTTACGGCAACCAAATCGGTCTTGCTACAGGTGAAGTAAAAGAATATTACCATCCTGGCTACGTAGCAAAACGCATGGAAATTGGCGCTGTTATCGGTGCCGCACTCCACGTAATCAAGTACGCCGCGAAGTACCAGTTCCAGGAGATGTTGTAGTATTACTTGGTGGTAAAACTGGTCGCGATGGCTGTGGTGGTGCTACCGGCTCCTCTAAAGAGCACACAGTAGAATCCCTTTCTACATGTGGTGCAGAGGTTCAAAAAGGCAATGCCCTTACGGAACGCAAAATTCAACGCCTCTTCCGTCGTGGTGAAGTAACTACACTTATCAAACGTTGTAATGACTTTGGTGCTGGCGGTGTATCCGTTGCCATCGGTGAATTAACAGATGGCGTGACTATTAACCTTGATTTAGTGCCTAAAAATACGCTGGCCTTGATGGCACAGAATTGGCGATTTCTGAATCTCAAGAACGTATGGCTTGCGTTATCTCCGCTACCGATGTAGATGCATTTAAAGCATATTGCGACGAAGAAAACTTAGAATGTACAGTTGTAGCAGATGTAACTGATACAAATCGTCTCATCATGAACTGGAATGGCGAAACAATTGTAGATATTAGCCGCGACTTAAATACAAATGGTGCAAGCCAACAGCAAGAAGCTATAATAACAGCTCCAGCAGATCGCTCTTACTTCTTACGTGGTTCTTCTAGTGCAGATAACTTTAAAGAAAAAAATGGCTCGCAGCCGTATCCGATTTAAATACAGCTTCCCAACAAGGCTTAGCAGAACGCTTTGATAGTACAGTTGGTGCTAATACAGTACTCATGCCATTCGGTGGTAAGTTCAAAAGACACCTACTCAAGGTATGGTCGCAAAATTACCTGTATTAAATGGTGAAACTACTACAGCTAGTATCATGACACATGGCTTTGTACCAGAATTATCCGACTGGAGCCCATACCATGGCGCACAATATGCTGTACTTTTATCTGTCGCTAAATTAGTAGCTCTTGGCGGTCGTCGTGAAGATGCATACTTAACATTACAAGAGTACTTTGAACGCCTTAACTCTAAGGAATCTTGGGGCAAACCTGTAGCAGCCCTTCTCGGCGCTTATAAAGCACAAAAGAACTTGAAATTGGCGCTATTGGTGGCAAAGACTCTATGAGCGGTACATTTATGGACCTTACAGTTCCTCCTACGCTCGTATCCTTTGCAGTTGGTACAGCTCATGTAGACAATATCGTAAGTCAGGACCTTAAAGGCGTGGATCATCGCCTCGTATTCTTCGATGTGCCTCGCATGTACGACGACACTCCAGATTGGGATCGTTTCAAAGAAAATTGCGATACCTTGCAAGAACAAATTGAAAAGGGTCGTGTTTACTCTGCTTATGTAGTTGACCAAGGTGGCATCCCTGAAGCTGTCACAAAAATGGCCCGCGGCAATAATATTGGTGTTAAATTCGATAAATATGCCGAACGAGGTATTTTCCAACCTGCTCTTGGTGCATTTATCGTAGAGGTAGATATTAAAGCTGTTAACTATCTCTTAGAGTTACCAGGTTTAAAAGTAATCGGTGTAACACAAGCAAATCCAGTTATTGAATGGGCGGATCGATCCGTATCACTCAAGGAGATCCAAGCAACTTATGAAGCTCCACTCAACGATATATTCCCTATGCATGCTCCAAATGGCTCTGGAGAAGCAGTAGCGTACATCCATGATCAACACGCTAAACCTCGCAGTACATCCTTAGGTGCCAAACCAAAGGTTCTCATCCCCGTATTTCCTGGTACAAACTGCGAATTTGATGCGACTCGTGCCTTCGAACAGCTGGGGCCGAAACAGATATTGTAGTAATTCGAAACCAAACACCAGAACAATTAAAAAGAATCTATCGACGTAATCAAAGCTAAATTAGCAGAATCTCAAATTCTTATGTTCCTGGTGGTTTCAGTGCTGGCGATGAACCAGATGGTTCTGGCAAATTTTATGGCTACCCTCTTCCGTAATCCATACCTGGCTGAAGGCCTAGAAAATCTCTTGTACAAACAAGATGGCCTTGTACTTGGTATTTGTAACGGCTTCCAAGCACTTATCAAATTAGGCTTGTTGCCGGTGGTCATATTGAAACCTTAACTGCTGACCATCCTACTTTGACGTACAACACAATTGGTCGTCACTTGTCTCGTATGGTTAACACTAAAGTTATTTCTACAAAATCTCCTTGGATGAGCGATGCTAAAGCAGGCGAAATCTACACTGTACCTATCTCTCACGGTGAAGGTCGCTTCATTGCATCCCCTCAACAAGTATTGGAATTCAATAAAACTGGTCAAATTGCTACACAATATGTAGACTTTGATGGTATTGCATCCATGGATAGCCGCTTCAACCCCTAACCAATCTGTAGCTGCTATCGAAGGTATTTATAGCCCTGATGGTCGTGTATTTGGTAAAATGGCACACTCCGAACGCTGTGGCACAGGAATTAGCAAAAATATTCCTGGTCAATTAGAAGATGCCAATCTTTACATCTGGTGTAAAATACTTCAAATAATTTATGACTATTCTTTCAGGTGAAAGCCTACTCCTTGGGGTAGGCTTTTCAATATTGATTTTTTCGAAAATATTAGTATTATAAGTTGATGATATATTTACGAACATGAGAATTCGTGTAAACCTATACATAACAAATGTGAGTTAAGAAAGGATTTTATTATGCATTGTGCTCAGAAAATGACCCATAATATCTACTGGATTGGTAGTAATGACTGGACTACAGAACGTTTTGAAAACTTATTCCCTATTCCAAATGGTGTTAGCTATAACAGCTATTTCATCGATGATGAAAAAACTTGTGTTGTAGACTCTGTTGATGCAGAAATTCGCGAAGAATACTTCGACAACTTGACTCATCTTTTGAATGGTCGCGACCTTGATTACATCATTGTAAACCATATGGAACCAGATCATTTGCCAAACATTGTTAGACACATTGGAACGCTATCCAAACTGTAAAATGGTTGGTAACGCTACAACATTCCGCATGTTTGAACAATTCTACAATACTCCAAAACCTGACCAATATTACACAGTTAAAGAGGGCGATGAAATTTGCCTAGGTAAACATACTCTTGTTTCCTACACTATGCCTATGGTTCACTGGCCAGAAGTAACTTGTACTTATGAAAAATCTACAGGCACATTGTTCTCTGCAGATGCTTTTGGTACATTTGGTACCGTTAATGGTAACATCTTTGCGGACCAAACAGATTTCATTGCTACATATGAAGAAGAAGAACTCGTCGTTACTATACAAATATCGTTGGTAAATACGGTCCTCAAGTACAAAATGCAATTCGCAAAGTTTCTGGTCTTGAAATAAAACGCATTGCTCCACTTCATGGTCCAATCTGGCGTACACCTGAAACAATTCAATACATCTTGCACAAATACTTGCACTGGTCCAACTATACAGCTGAGAAAAAAAAAGGCGTTGTTATCGCCTTCGGTTCTATGTATGGTAACACTCGTGACATTGCACAACAATTGGCTAAACAATTATCCAAACGCGGTGTAACAGATATCAAAATCTACGATGTTTCCAAAACTAATGCATCCTACATCATCTCTGATGCTTGGAAATACACGAACTTGGTAACAATCGCTCCTACATATAACTTGAACCTATACCTTACAATGGAAAACCTCATCCACGAGTTAAAAGTTCTTAACTTCCAAAACCATAAAGGTATCTATCATCGGTAACCACTCTTGGGCATCTGCTGCAATGAAAACAATGGTTGCTCACTTCGAAAACGACTTCAAAGACATTGAAATCGTATCCGAACCACTTGATATTAAATCCTCTTTAAAAAGCAGAAGATCTTTCCAAAAATCGAAAAAATGGCAGACGATATCAAAGCATCCATCGATGCAGCTGAAATCAAAAGTATTATAATACTAATACCCAAAGCCGCCTGAAAAGGCGGCTTTTTCTTATATGTCAAATTTACAAAAGTCTTATGAAAGTTCAATAATTTCACTATTTTTCGCTTGACATAAATCTATCTTTTTCATATACTATACAAGTACCTGTTACACAACAGAATACATGGAGAGCTGTCCGAGCGGCTGAAGGAGCATGATTGGAAATCATGTGTGCGGGTTATCCCGTACCTGGGGTTCAAATCCTGTCTCTCCGCCATAGTAAGCGCTTTCGCACTGCTTTTTATTTGCATATAAAAAAGAAAAAAGCTATTCGAATTATACTCGAATAGCTTTTTATATGTCACACTATATTAGTTGTGAATTTTCTTTGCAATATCACCGATAATTTCAGGTGTCGTTCTACAACAGCCACCAATGATTTCAGCTCCAGCTTTTCGCCATACCTCAACGTAGTCTACAAATGATGCAGCATCGCCATACCAAGTTTTAGTTTTACTATCATAGCTTTCACCAAGGTTCGGATATACAGCAATCGGTTTCTCTGTAACAGTACGAATATCTTTTATCAATGATTCTACATATTCCGGTTTAGTACAATTAATGCCAATCCCCGTAATAGGATGTACCTTGTCGATCATTTGTGCACATTTAATAATGGTTTCGCCACTAGAAACATGATGCCCATCCTTACAAGAAAAAGAAATCCATCGTGAATACCTTTGGATGTAAACGGATCGAACATAGCTCTCACCAATAGCGATTGCTTCAGCATAAGACGGTATAGTTTCAAAGGATAATATGTCTGGATGTTCTTCGCAGAATAATGCTAGCCGTGGAATATGGAATATCTCTAGATATTCTGTTTGCACATCAGGATAACCACGGTATTCAGAGCCATCAAGAAAAAAGCGCCATAAGGTCTACAGGGAGGCTGCCCAACGGTTTAGGTAAAAGCACCTTCAGAAAAATATCTAACCCCTCAGGAGTCTCTTCACCGAGGCGTAATACCACGCAACAAGCGCCCCTCGCCTTTGCTTCTAAAACTTCATTACGAGCTTGCATGGCTAAACGAACAGATAGTTTAACAAAGCTCTATCGCTTCTTCCGTTCCATAACCTAAACCTTTAAAGCCTGCTACTGTCGCTTGATAGCCAAAGAGCTTTTGAATGATATCGGCACCCGCAGCTAAATAAGAAATATGTATTTTCTTAATGATATCTGGCTGATCCATGAGAACCTTAGCAGACCATACTTATGTTGAATATCACAGCCATAACGCTCTAATTCGGTCCCTAAAAGCTCCATCCAAGACGAGGGCGCCCTTTTTCCTTAATAATATCTAAAAATGCACTTCGTTTAGCCATCATATCACCCATTCTATACATACCTCATATAACATGAGGCTTACCCTAGCATATTATATCAAATAATACGTTCTGGTACTATCTACAAACTATTTTAATACCTCTGCTGGAGGGTTCCATACCAAACCATTTCTTATAAATTTCTGCGTATTTACCATTTGCTTTTGATCTTAGCCAAGCCATCATTGATTTTGTTAAGCAACTCTGTATTACCTTTTTCACCTTATTACCTAGTGGTGCCGCATCGCAGTCCTCTCCAGTAACCTTTATGATACCTTTGCCCTACCATTAACATAATATTCGTTTACTGGTGTATCATTGATAACTACATCGACGACGCCTTTATTTTGCAATTCTAAGAACGCATCGACAATGATATTAAACTGACGTACATCAGCATTGGGAATCTTGCTAGCACCTCTCTGCACCAGTAGAGCCGATGGATACACCAATGCGTTTACCTTCTAGAATCCTTAAAACTGTTAATATTGGTGTTATCAATGTTCACAATCTATGAGACCATTACCTGCAATATAGTACGGTTTACTAAAATCCAACGGATTTTGCTCGTTCTTAAATAGTCATATCCGAAATAGCGATGTCGATGGTGTTACTTTGTAATGCTGGTAAAAGCGCATCAAAGTTTAAATTTTGAATATCTGCTTCTATGCCCTCTTCGTTTGCAATCGCATTGATAATATCAATATCAAAACCAGCTAATTTACCACTATCTTTATCTTTAAAACCAAATGGTGCATAGGTCGCATCAGTACCTACCGCGCCATGCCTTCTGACTATTACCTGCATTACCACAGCCTGCGATTAATAAACTACTAGCAATGGTGAAAAGCCCCTAATAGAGCTGCTATTTTCTTAAATTTCATATTATTATCCTTACTTCTCTCTGTTCTATCCAGAAACAGAGTTCTTCTTAATCAACTAATATATCTATACTTACACTTATGAGCATAATAAAATAATACCTCTAAAAGGTATTATAGTTTTATGATAACATTCGATATAGTAATGGTCAATAAACCAACTATACCAATAGGTATTGAATTGATATAGTTTTAGCTATATCGAAAATAACATTCCTAAGTATATAAAAAAGACCGCCTTTACCAAGCATTAGATGAAACTTGATAAAGGCGGTCATCCCTAAAATGGAGGATTCCGGTTATTTTATAGAATAAATAAGCTGTTCAATTCATTTAGATATATATATTGTAATTTATTTAGCATGTTTAGCTTTTATACATAGCTACCTTGTACAAGAACGTACAGAGTAATAAATACATTACGATACTGAGGTATGTCGCTTCAGGTGTTTCTGCAAGCTTTGAGCAAATACATCAACACCTGCAATGCGAAGCACCGCACTGAACAAGGAGCCAATAGCACAACCAGCTACGAGACCTGAGGCAATTGTACTACCTTTGGAGAAGCGAAGATCTGCTAATTCTTTGTCTTTTTTGTACTTTTGTACAAGATACGCAATCAAACCTCCGATAAGTAATGAATTGTATTGATTTCCATTGGCAAGTATGTGCCTTAAGGCAAATGCCAACGGTGGAACTCTTACCATCCACAAGATGATTGCAAATAATGCGCCAGCCATGTATAGAGCCATTGAGCACTACCACCAGTCATCATTGGCTCAATGATGGCAACCATAACGTTCGCTTGAGGTGCATTTAATGCGTGATCTCCTACAAATCCATAAGCATCGTTCAAAGAATCATAACACCTACAGAAAGTACGGCACAAAGAATAGTACCAACGATTTGCCATTGTTCCATTTTCTTAGGTGTAACAGCACCTGTCATATGTGCCACCTTAAGCTCGACATAAGTTACCAGCCATCCCAATAGTATGTACCGATAAAGGATGCCATCATGAGGACTGCAATCATGCCGACCTTACCAGTCATACCTGCTGCGGTTAAGCATACAGCGGAGATGATAATCATAAAGATTGTCATACCTGAAACTGGTTCTGTACCTGTATAAGCGATGGAGCTAATCCCCACTACAGACAATAGGAAAGACATAATAAGAACGATTAAGAACGCTACAATTGTTTATCCGAAGCTTTTCAGCATACATAAAATGGAAATATGCTGCAAATAAAACTGTACATAACAAGATGCCAGCACCAATCCAAGATGTAGGTACATCACGTTGTGTACGAAGCAAATTAACATCTACAGTTTTAGAACTAAAGATGTCAAGCACTGCATTTTTAACAACATTTGCTACCACTTTAGACATTGTAATTAGACCGATGATGCCTGCCAGAAGCGAGTATGCCGATACCAATATGATGAACATAATCAAGGAATACCTTGAATGGGGGCCTCGCCCAATGGAACTGCATGACCGCCAATTTGCATGATATGTTCAGGCGCTAAATAGTACACAATCGGAATACATACAAACCAGAGAAGAAGGAACCGGTTGCAATGATAGCCGCATAGCGAAGGCCCGTAAATAACCAAGGCCAAGCAATGCTGCATCCGTATCTACCGCTGCGGTTAGCTTAGTTTGATCTGCAAGGGGCTGCCCCCCACTTAAAGGTAGCAGTGCGAATAACCTCTTGCCACCATCCCAAACTATTAAGAATCAAGTCATACACGAGAGCAATTAAACCAGAGCCAAGCATGAGTTTTGCTTTTGCTACCTTCATTACTCATCAATACTTCCCGCTGCAGCACGACCACTTGGGAACGGATACACATAGTGCATTTCCTCAACGAAATAGCGACGGAACATAACGCATAAAAAACACCTAAAACGCCGCCAAGAATGATAGGAATCGCCATTTGTAACGAATGATACATCTGTTACATTCCAGATGTAAAGAGCTGGCAAGAAGAACATAGCCCCCTGCTAATGTGTTCGTACTAGAACTAACGATAGCTTGAATATGTACCGTTTCGGCAAAAGCATTTTGCCGCTTTAAAATAACTGCTGTACCCATAGCAGAAAGTACAGATACTGGTGCAAAAGCATCTACTGTTTGACCGATTTTCAAACATAAATAGCCAACAGCCAGTGTGAAAACTGCCGCATAGAACAAGCCCCAGAATACTACATATGAATTAATCTCTACGTAATCTTTCTTAGGATCTAACACCGGTTCTATGGGTGGAATGGAACGAACCTCGTCCGACATAGTAAAACCTCCTCACAGAAAAAAGTACAAACGTATAACTATTCACCTTTATACTAACACGGTACTACACATGGTTCAATGGTTTTTCTATGCACTATGCGAATAAAACAATACACCCCCTATAAATAATTATTTTGCATTTTTGGCGTCCCTGTTCTACAATGAAAGTATATTAAGAATCTCTATTATTATGTAACGGTATCGTATACTGCCCTGTATAACACGTATGTTTACTTACGAGGAGGCTTCATTATGGAATCAATGGTCGAACGTTTTGTACGCTATACGAGCATAAATACACGGTCTAATGAGGAAAGTACAACCATTCCTAGTACTCAAACTCAAGTAGACTTTGCTACGAATGTGCTTGTTCCCGATTTAAAGGCAATAGGTTTAGATGAGGTTATTTATAATCGTGAAAATGGTTTTGTCATCGGCACATTACATGCTAACACTGATGAGAAAGCTCCTTCCATCGGCTTCATTGCCCATATGGATACAGCTGATTATAATGCAGAAAAATATTAAACCTCGTATCGTAGAAAGCTATGATGGTAGTGATATTTGCCTCAATAAAGAACACCAAATCTTCACCCGACGTGCCGACTTTCCAAATCTAAAAATTACATTGGCAAGTCCTTAGTTGTAACCGACGGTTTTAACACTCCTCAGTGGTGACGACAAGGCTGGTATCTGTGAAATCATGGAAGCACTCACCTACCTCGTAGCTCATCCAGAAATCAAACATGGTAAAATCATGTGTGCTTTCGGTCCAGACGAAGAAATTGGTACTGGTGCGGACCACTTCGATATTAAACAATTCCCTGTAGACTATGCTTACACTATTGATGGTGAAAGCCTAGGTCAACTCGAATACAGGAAACCTTTAATGCCGCAGGCGGTACCGTTATCCTGAAAGGTGTTTCTGTTCACACCGGCACAGCCAAGGGCATTATGATCAATGTGCTAAACTAGCTATGCAATTTGACGCTTTATTACCAGGAGCAGCTGTTCCTGAGCACACCTGTGGGCGCCAAAGGTTTCTTTATGCTCATGAGCATGGAAACACAAGTAGATACCGGTAAAATGAACTACATTATCCGCGACCATGACAAGGAACTGTTCGAAGCAAAAAAGCATTCTTCTTACAAGCAGGTCAAACATTGAACGAAATATATGGTCGTGAAGTATGTGAAGTATCTATAAAGACCAATACTACAACATGTACGATATCATCAAAGATAATATGGAATGTGTAAATGTAGCCAAAGCAGCTATGGAAAAAGCTGGGATTACACCTATTTGTGATCCTATTCGCGGTGGCACAGATGGATCCAAAATCTCCTTCATGGGCATTCCTACACCAAATATTTTTACAGGTGTAGAAAAACCTACATGGCCGTCATGAATTTGCATGTATCGATGATATGAAAAAAAGCTGTTGAAGTTATCGTTAATATTGTAAATATTGAAAAATAATAGCATTAGCAAAGCAGTAGTAGATAACAAAAAGGACTATACGAGCCTAAGTTCGTATAGTCCTTTTAATTACATATTACGCAAGCTTATTATTACGCTTACGATTTCTAATTTCTTCCTCTTCAGCGCGAGCTTTTAAAGAAAGATCTCTTTCAGTCCCCACATAACGACCATATAATAAATAATAAACAACCAGCGCAAGGAGCGCCACAACAACGGTTACATGGAACATACTAGTATAACCTACAACCTCTTTAACAGCGCCTAAAATATAGGGGCCAAAGCCTAGCCCCATGTCCAAGGCAATGAAGTATGGATGTGGCAACACCAATACGATGAACAGGTACTATTTTAACAGTAACAGCTTGTCCGTTGGACATAAATGTACCATATCAAGGCCAACAAACACAGCCGATAAAAGCACAAGCCATGTAGAGTGGGCGATGGATAATAAGAAAATACCAAGTGCTAAAGGATACAAAACAAGGATAAAGAACAAAGTTTTCCCCTTTCATATCAAACACAATGCCAAGCAATGGTCTTGTTATAGTAATAACTACAGCATATACAACAAAGAAGAAGGTACCTGCCATAATAAGATCTAGGTCTTTTGTGTAGGCTGCCATAAAGCCAATAACACCAGAGTATGCAAAGCCGACTAGAATGGAAACAAGACTGATTGAATTCATCCGTGGTTCAATGTAGTCCGAGATTCTAATGCCCTTATGTGCTTCTGATTCGATACCAAGTTTAGGTTCATTAAATTTCATGATGACAGAGCCAATACCGCAAAGGATGATAAGTGCAACACAGAATGCGATGATAAAATCATAACCAAGACTATGAAGCATCAAGATACCTAAGAATGGCCCTACTGCAGCGGCGAGAGGTAGATAAGCCATAATAGTTAATCCCTTCCCCACGGCGTGACGTAGGAATAATAGCAAGCTATGATAGTACTTGTAGCAGTAGATGTAATACCATAAGCAAAACCATTTAAGAAACGAACACTATCAAGCATTAGTAAATTAGGTGTGTAGAAATACATAGCCGTTGAAATCAAAGTAAATCAATAACCCTAAATAGAGCATCTTGCGACACCTAGGATACTGATAAACCCGCCCTGCCAACAAACGGGCTACAACGGTGCCAATAATATATATACCAACAGCAAGTCCCGCTTGACTAGCCGTAGCATGAAGATTATCTTTTGCTACAACCGCAATAATAACGATTAATAAATAATAAATTAAAATACTAAGAAATTAATCAAAAGTATCAAGGACAAAGGATTTTGTCCACAAGGCCTCCTTAGCCTTATCCATATTATCAACTCCATTTTTAAATTATTGTCAACCAGTTTGCGACAACGGTTAATTATAAACCTCTCATTATAAAAAACAAGAATTAAAATATTATATATCTCATCAATTTTATTTATAACAAACTACATATTCACAATAAATATGCATTAAATTCCATTTTAATATCTCATATATTTTTACGATATAAAAACACCTTCAATAGCGACAGATGAGACCAAAGACCCAAAGCCAACTATTAAAGGTGCTACTTTAAATATTTATTTTGTTTTTAGACCACAAGCTTTGAAGAAATTCTTATACGCTTCAGCCTTTTCAGTAGGCTCAACGGATAAGCACGTGATGTAGATGGCAAACGTGTCAATGTCAATTCCCGACCATTAAATACAAAGGAATTGTTTCACCAGTTTTAGGTAATTTAACCTTTTCTGGTAAAAGGCTCAATAAAATCTCCGTAGCCTTGCCGCCTGTTGTACCAATATGCTTACAGTCAGGATTTGCTCCAGTACGTCCGCAAGTGGAACTGGTTCAACGACCTTAAGAAATGCATCAGATGCATTCTCCTTTTCGCGAATAGCTTTCAAAACAGTAGGACAAGATGCAATTCCAGCTTCAGACAAAAAGGCTTTAATCTTCTCAGGATCCATCGCTTTTCCTCACCATTTCTAAAATGATCCTTTTCATCAAAGAATACGAGGCCAAAAAACACGCCACATATCATTTTGGAAATTTGGATAATGGAATTCCATAGCACGTTTTGATTGTTCTGGAGAAATGTGCCCATCATCATGACTGTTGCCTTCTTTGGTAAGAATGGAGGGAATGGTCTTGTTTCAATTGTTTCTGCCATATAGCATCAACTCCTTTCACATTCTAATATGAACTTAATTTTTCAATACAATATATGAGATATATCACACATTATAATCCAATTAGCTCCTAGGTGAAAGCAACTAAAGAACTTATTAAAATATATCAATAGACTTACATTATCTATTATTATTGGCCAATTGGTTGAGAAACTAAGGTATTAATATGATCAAAACCAACTGGTGTCGGAGATACGAGATACAAGCAAATTACAGCAGCCACGGCAAAACCGATTGCCAAATAAGAGAAACTGCCATTCCGAGGAAATTCATACATTACCAAAAGAGGCGTATCCCCGATAGCAGCACCAATAGCTGTAATTAAAGACGGTATAGAAAAAATGTTATAAAGCCGAATACTACCATAAGTCCTGCATAGCCCCTACTACAGTAACCATAGGCAACATGCGATCCATTGGATTTGGAATGGATCGCGTTAGTGCAGCTGGATAATATGAAGCCTCTACGCCAAACATGCCTAAGAATATATTAAAACCAGCCCAAATGCTATCCCATACACTTCTAAAAGCATCTCTATGCTTGCCTACATACCATGCAAAGTCCGTAACGATTAAAATGGATAATCCTAGCACAAACAAAGTAGAATTCACTAGGAATTTTAGGACCTATATAAGCGCCTACAGCTGTTACAATGGCACTCAAAATCGATGCCACTATTACGCGCTGTAAACGAGGCCGTTTATTTTCAGGAATGCGTTTATACACAGTAGCCAATAACTCTAAAACAAAGCAAGCCATAAAACGGCAATGCCTGCAGCAGGAACAAAGAAGGCACTCACCAAACTCAAAATGAAGGGAATGCACAAGCGCCATTTGGGGAATAAGACAAGATCTTTATAATCTAAACGAATATCTTGTGTTTCCATAGTGAAGTTGTTGTACACCACAAAGAGCAACATAAAGGCGATTACGTCAACCGCAGTTGCACCCCAAATCAATAAAGTTGGTACTACAACCATAGATAAGGCTACCCCAGAAAGGCGAGATAAAGCCAGCAGCCACTAAGCCCAGTAATAAAACGGTGTTAAAGCAGATATAATTTCGAGCATAATATTCCTCCCATCATTGTATAAATTTAAGTATATAGTATCTACCACACTACATCAAGGAGAGATATATTTTTTCATAGCTAGACGCTTTCTGCAACAGAGGTAGAGCACCCCATCACCTGTGCAATCTTTTGCAACTCCATAACCTTTTGCACGGGGTTTTTAATGTTATTTTCGTCTAGATCAAAGAGTATTTGCCCCTTATTTCTATACCTTGCTCTCGCAAATACATTGCCACTGTAGAACCACGTATCCCATAAGCCAGTCCATGTCATCTGTACTCATGTGATGATGAATATATAAATAAGCCATCTCCTCTACGCGCATAGGCTTTCGAACTTTAGGAAGTAAGCAATTCCCCCATATGCCGCAATACATGGTGAACTTTCCATCGCGATATACCATACATGAGCAATAGCATCTGTACTATTTCCACTTTTATAAGCCCTACATATACGTACTACATCTATAGAGACATTTTTTATTTGATTGCTGACAAACCAATCCATATTCCTTCAAGCGATTCGCCATCGTCGTAATAGACACATCATAACGCTTTGCTAACGAATGGAGCGACCACTTACCGGTTTCATACAAAGCTTTACGCATGAACCATATTGATTTCTTTCTTCAGAGGCCTCCGTTCGATATCGTACGCTTTCATACGGCGCATGATGGTATCAACACTACATTGAAAAATAATCCGCCACCTCGCGAACGCTCCATTGTTTCTCTATATATAATTGCTGCAACAGCTGTTTTGGTATAACACGCACATTACGATACATAATTTTACCTTTCCTTATAAACGAACTCCCTTCTCTATTATTGTGAAAGTTTCACTAGAAAAAACAATAAAAAGAGGTTCTAATAGTCACATAGGTGACCAATAGGAACCTCTTTCAATATGTAATTATATGACCCACATATGATAAGTGACAGTATGGTTGCTATACCAACATCAGGGCACAATCCGTTATTATGTTCCAATAAAACCATAATTGGTTTATACGCTTATAAAATAGATTGCTTCATTAGCGATATCTCCGTTCAAGAGCTTTAGGTTTACTTAAAATAATGGACCATTTCATCCCCTCTTTTTTTAAAGCATGATTAGATTTACGACCGCGAGTTGAAGTCGCAGCTAGAGCAGGGCGCAGTTGTAATGCCTACATTTTCAACAAGAACTCGTCCCTCTTTAGATGCTTTATCTCGTTTTAAACTCAGCTAGTCTTTCACATTTAAGGTCGGCCCCGTAACAGCTTCTCTATCGAAAGTTGAGTACTTACTGGTAGTATAACTCAGTTTTTACTGGAACCTTTTTTTCATTGATAAGGCCTCAATATCTCGGAAGTTGAGCTGTTTGCAGTTTTATCATTCTTCATTCAAAATGTATGTCTCCGTATCCATTAGTTTTCGTAATGGGGCTTCAGGATGCTTTGATTTACAATCGGTTTATCTTCATAAGAGTCCCGATAAAAGTCATCATCATACAATAAATCACCATAGACAAGGTTCATCTACTTTTGCGTTCTATGGAGATGCCATATTCGCGCTCCATATCTTCCCAAGTTCTGGCCACCAGAGCTTTCATAGTTATCATATTCTTCAGACTCTTCTGTATTCTTATTTTTTTATAATGAAAAAAGCAATGTACGCGATGATACCTAGAACAAATATAGGGTTATGCGAAAAGATGGATAGCACTGAAGACAAAATAGAGTCCATAGCTACTCCTATTCACTATCTGCTAAGTTTTCACGCATTTAGTGTCTGCAATAATATTGTTCATATTGTAGTAATCCATAACGCCAAGATTACCGTTTCTGAAAGCTTCTGCCAATGCTTTAGGAACTTCAGCTTGTGCTTCCACAACCTTTAGCTTGCATGTCTTGTGTTTTCGCACGCATTTCTTGTTCTGTAGCAACAGCCATTGCACGGCGTTCTTCCTGCACGAGCGAGCGATTTTTCTTATCTGCTTCTGCTTGGTCAGTTTGCAATTGAGCACCGATGTTACGTCCTACATCGACGTCAGCAATATCGATGGATAAGATTTCGAATGCAGTACCCGCATCAAGACCTTTACCCAATACAGTACGAGAGATGTGATCTGGATTTTCTAGTACATCTGTGTGCTCTTCAGAGGAACCTACAGTTGTTACAATACCTTCGCCGACACGGGCGATGACCGTCGCTTCCCCGGCACCGCCGACGAGGCGGTCGATATTAGCACGTACAGTTACACGAGCACGAACCTTGAGTTCGATACCATTTTTGCCACTGCAGAGATAATTGGTGTTTCAATCACTTTAGGATTAACGGACATTTGAACCGCTTCCAATACGTCACGACCGGCAAGGTCAATAGCTGCGGAACGTTCGAATGTCAAAGGAATAGATGCGCGTTCAGCGGCAATCAACGCATCTACGACGCGGTCAACGTCACCACCTGCAAGGTAATGCGCTTCTAGCTGATTTACATTTACATCAAGGCCTGCTTTATTAGCTTTAATCAAAGGCATTACGATTTGAGATGGATTTACACGACGCAAGCGCATACCTACGAGTGTAAAAGATACCAACATTAACGCCCGCTGCAAGAGCAGATACCCAAAGGCCTAATGGCACAACATACAAGAACACCATAATCCCAATCAGTAGAATGGGAATCAAAACTAAAATACCTACATCCATAATAACCTCCATTATATACGACGATGTGGTGAAAGCTTAATCGCGCTTTCTAACAATATTGCGGCCGCCTACAACACGAAGCACCACAATAGGTGAACCGGCATCGATGAAGTCCCCTTCGGTCACAACATCCACCAAATTACCATCAATTTTAGCAATACCTGCAGGGCGCAGTGTAGTATGAGCTACGCCTTCTTTACCAACTAAGTCATCTAATACATCATTAGATACATAGCCAGCTTTTTGTCGTAGATCGTTGCCCTAAGGTAAAACAATTTGCCTATCAAGTCTTTTCAAAGTGATTAAAGAACACGATGATAAGGACAATTAAAAGGCCGTTAATCCTAGTACTGCATACAGCGCTACCGTTCCTTCTCCAAGAGCTACAAAAACGCCCCAAAGAAATGCACAATAACCGATGAGACCTAAAATACCGCCCGGTACAACAGAGTTCTACCGCCATCAGGGCAATCCCTATAGCCATCCAAATTAAAAACTCCATAGGCCCTCCTCTCTATAATTAATTTTATACAACTTATATATTCATTATACAATATAAAGAATAAATTATAAAGAAAAATGAAAACGACTACTTTCACAGATTACACCTGATTCAGTAGTCGTTGTTTTATAAAAAGTATATTAGTTCAAAGTTTTAATGTTGTAGTTATCCTCTATTAGAAGTTGTCCTCTATTAGAAGTTATCATCTTAAGATACTATTTCATTAATAGACTTAAATTATACTTCTGTTTTTTCAATTGGTCATTACCAACGCCTGTTTTTGAAAGGATCAACAAACAAATACTCATTGCCATGCCTACTACAGTAGCAAGCCCCATGCCTTTCAAAACAACAGGACCTACAGCAAGTTCTGCACCGCTAAGACCTACCACAAAGGATAACAGATGTTAAGAATCATATTAACAGGGTTTGTATAATCTACCTTGCGTTCTACAAGCATGCGCAAACCAGATGCTGCAATGATACCGAATAAGAGAATGGATACACCACCCATAACTGGAACTGGAATAGCATGAATAAGAGCTGCCACTTTACCTACAAAGGAGATAATCATCGCAAGAACTGCAGCACCACCAATTACCCATACGCTAAAGCAACGAGTAATAGCGAGGACACCGATATTTTCACCGTATGTCGTATTTGGTGTGGCACCAAAGAAACCAGAAAGGATGTTCGCAAGGCCATCACCTAGCAAGGAACGTTGTAGACCTGGTTCTTTCATCAAGTCTTTTGATACAATGTTGCTCGTTACAACTAAGTGACCTACGTGCTCAGCAAATACTACAAAGAGTGCTGGCATAATCATAATAATGGCATTGATATCAAATACAGGCATGCCATAGAACTGTGGTAAAGAGAACCAAGGAGCAGCCTCTACAGCAGAGAAATCAACAACGCCCATGAAGGCAGACAAGATATAGCCGGAAACAACGCCAATCAAAACAGGGATTACAGCTAAGAAGCCACGGAATACAACAGTACCAAGCAAGGTAACAACTAAGGAAAACATAGAGATAAAAAATAGCTTGGCTGTGGCTCATGCCTAAATCTTGATTGCCAATAAGGCCAGACATACTCATCGCTACTGGCGCTAATTCCAAACCGATAATAGCGACGATAGCACCCATCGCTGCCGGTGGGAATAACTTATCAATCCAACGAGTACCAATATAACGAACGAGAATAGATAAAATCACAAAGGATAGACCAAATACAACGAAGGCACCCTTTGCAGCCTCATAACCAAGACCTGCAGATAATACGCCTGCTACAGGAGCAATGAAAAAGCAAACCTAGAACCGAGGTATGCAGGGATTTTACCTTTACAAACAAACAAATATCAGTAATGTACCGATACCATTCATAAATAAAGCTGTTGCCGGATCTACTTTTAACAAATATGGTACTAATACAGTTGAACCAAACATAGCAAATAAATGTTGGAAACTAAGTGGCAACATTCGACCCCAGGACGGGCGTTCTTGAATATCAATATAATCCTTCATTTTTCTCCTCACACACAATACAAGTACGTTGCATTTATACAGCACCTCTTAAAGATGCTATATAAATCCACACTAAATATATTCACCTTATACTACATAAGTTAAATATCAACGTTCAGACCTAGGTCGTCTACGAGTAGGCTTTTTAGTCTCTCTCGGTCTGAATGGACCAGGCATTTCCGTTTTTGAGGACGCTTCGGAGCAACCGGTTTGAATCGGCTTTGCGTTTCCTCACGTAAAGATGGCAAAGCCTCAGCAGTACCAACTTGTTTTACACCTTCTACATTGCGACGACCAACGCTTGCTAACACAAGCCTATAGCCATAAAGTTCATCAACAGTGAGGAACCACCATAACTAATAAATGGCAAAGGTACACCTGTTACAGGCATAATGCCACAAACCATGGCAATGTTAAATAATGCTTGTCCACTGATGAGCAAGGTTATCCCCATCGCTAACCATTTGCCAAATTCATCGCGAGATCGATTAGCAATGCGGAATCCAAAAATGTAAAGGCTGCCACCAAAAGAACTACAAAGACAGGCTCCGACAAAACCCATTTCTTGAGCCCACACGGCAGAATGCAAAGTCTGTATGTGCTTCTGGCAAGTAAAAAGTACTTAGATGTACCTTGCATAAAGCCTTCCCCTAAGAATACCGCCAGAACCTACGGCCAAAAGGCCTTGCACCGTTTGGTAGCCCATATCTTGAGCATGAGGCCAAGGATCGAACCAAGACTGAATCCGTTCCCAACGATACGGTGACATACAGCTGCAATAAACCTATCACGCCAGCTACAGCAAAGGCACCACCAAAGAATCGACCATCAAAGACCTGCTAAATAAATTAATATGAAGGAGAACCCAAAGATTAGCACAGTTGTCCCCATATCTGGTTGCAAGATCGTTAACACTGCAAAGATGATAGGCCAAACTAACATTGGCAACATATAACCTACGCGCTCACTCACATAACCTTGTAAGTTTGTGAGTGGATTATTATATCTTGATTTACCCCATTTTCTCATGGTACTCAATTTAGCGGATGTCCATATTATGGCAGCTAATTTGGCAAATTCCGACGGCTGTATCGATACGGGACCGATAACAATCCACCGACGCGCACCATTAATGACAGAGCCCGCCACAAGAACTAATACCATGCCTATTAGGGTTGCAATCATTATGCGTTGCAACATATGTGGCTTTTGTAGTTGTCTATAATCATACCGATATAAAATAACACCTATTGCCATTGAAAGAAATAGGAAACCTATATGTTTTGAAAAGTACCCTAAAAAGCCCTGTATTTTCGTAAATAGAGCTAATATAGGTGGCACTGAAGATATTCACACTACCTATAATCGTGATGAGTAATATAGGTAAGAGCATACCTTGTAAATCATTTTTTAAAGAGTGAGCCCCACCGACTATCCCCCTTATTCGGTGTTTCCATGTTAAGCCTCCTTTTTGTACTTTTGGCTTAATTGCTTCTAAGCGGAAAAAAGGTTGCCCTTTAGCACTGAACTTCTCTTCATACTCAGTTTTTACATTAGGAAGATCTGTGCTATGTAAGTCATAGGTTACATTCTTAAGTTCCCAGCCACATTCTTTGAATTCTTCAAGAGAGAACATAAATAAACCTTCGTTATCAGTTTTAAAGTGAACCTCGCCACCATCTTTTTAAAAGACGGGCATATCGATCGAGGAATGTATGGTATGTGAGGCGACGCTTAGCATGTTTTGCCTTAGGCCATGGATCGCAGAAGTTGATATAGAAGCGATCTACTTCACCTGGCGCAACAATCTCTTCAATACCAGCGATATCAAAAAGAGATACCTTAGCATTATCTCGTTCTGCTTCAAAGATTTTTGTGCTGCGCAATAATAGATAACCCCAATTTGCACTTCAAAATCCTACAAAGTTAGCATCTGGATACGCTTCGACATGCCTGCAATAAAACGTCCCTTACCTGTTCCAAGTTCCATATATAATGGACGTTCAGGATGTGCAAATAACTCACGCCATTTACCCTTATACTCTTCTTGACCAGATAAAATAATATGAGTCATATTCGTGGATAGCTTCATCAATCCACGGTTTTTCTACGAAGGCGCATACTTTCTCCTTACATCTATATTAATTATTAATTATATCTATTATTACAGGTCATATACCTATCTTATTAATTATAGAAAAGGGGGCGTTAAACGTCAATTATATTT
>VOFH01003006.1_pt1 | contig 39356 bp, 53 predicted proteins | sample 5384091 | NCBI WGS metagenome assembly VOFH01 (sample SAMN12384727, study PRJNA508395) | human gut metagenome | isolation source: healthy gut G | host: Homo sapiens
CGTCCTCGGCGGTCTGGTAAATAATATTGAACGGCTCAAGGGTCTGCATATTGGGCAGGGGCTTTCGGTTGGTGCAAGCCGCCGCAAGGCGCATGGCAAAGTAGGTCTTGCCCTCACCGGGGTTGCCTTGAATGATAGTCAGCTTTCCGAATGGGATATACGGAAACCATAGCCAATCCACGCTCGTCAGCTCCACATCAGCCATACGGAGCATAGGGACGGGCTGGGCTGTTGGCAGCTCTCGCAGCGTGATTGTCTCGGCTATAAATCTGCGGTCTGGAATGTCCTTTTTCTGCAAGAGAACATCGTTCCAGTCCTTCCTTGCCGGGACAAGGCGAATGACCGTTATCGGCTCTGGAATGGTCTGCACAAGCCTTGTAGCGGCTTCTGCTCCTGCGGTGTCGCTGTCAAGGCAGAGGAACACTTTCTTGGTGTCCTGTCGTTCAGAAAGGAAACGCTCAAGGGCTTTGCCAGAAACGCCGCCCAGGGCAAGGTAGCTTCTTGTCTGCCAGTCCTGCGGATAAAGGCAGATAAAGGACAAAAGGTCTATGGGTGCTTCAAAGACAAAGAGCTGACTGCCGTTGCCCTCATAGCGGAACGGATAGGACTTGTCAGACCCGGCAATGTCCTGTCTGAAAGTATCTGCCGTTCCTCGCACATGGGCGTATCTCGGTGTGCCGCTTCTGTCTCTGCCGACAAACACAACATTGTGCCTTTTCTCGTCCTCGTAAATATCCCCGGAAAGAAGAAAAGCCTCAACAAGCGTTTTGTTGAGCCCTCGGCTTTCACAAAGATATTGAATTGCTCTGTCGGCTGTCCTGCTGTGCAAGGGCAAGTGGAACTCCAAAGGCGGTGCGGCGGGGACGGCTTCGGGCTGTCCTTCGCCGCATTCGCCTGTCAACATCTGAACAGCTTCGGGAAAGGACTTGCCGTAAAACTCCATGACAAAATCAATGGGATAGCCGCCCTTGCTCTGGCTGTGGCGAAACCACTTGTTTCCTCTGACGGTCAAGCTGTCGTGTTCTTTCCAGCGGTATTCTCGTCCGCTTTTGATAAGTGTCTCTCCCTGTGAACGGAGAAAATCTTCCAGACTGACGGCGTTTGCCCTGTCAATCTGCTCTTGGGTGTAGTGCATGGTGTCCTCCTTTATTCGTCTGTGCCGGGAGACGGCAGATAGCCAAGCTCCTGCAACATTTCAATCTGCTGGTCGGTAAGGGTAGCTTCAAAGGCAAGGCACTTTCTGGCGTGTTCGTCCAGCTCGATCAGCTCGGAAAGGGGTCTGCCGTCCTTTAAGGTGTCTCCGCTTAACAGGCGTTTCGCCGTCCTGCGGATGGGGTTTTGTTCGCTTCTCCAATCGTGATAATTCATCGTGACATATCCTCCTTTTTGTGTCGTGTTTTGGGTCGATTTTGGAGCGTTTGCTCCGCTGTGCGCTCTTGAAATCTTGCGGCAGTATCTACACATGACTTGACCTTCCAAAGCCGCTGTAAGTCCTCTCTGACGGCTTTGAACTCGCCGTAGGTGGCAGAGTGGGCGGTGTCCAGCTCGTCATACTCGGCAGACAGCTTTCTCATATCCACCTTGCCGTCCGGGAACTCCTCGGTCAGCTTGCGCCTTGCGGTGTAAAACTGTTTCAGCTCGGCTTCATGCTCTGCCTTGTATTTCGCTCTGGGCTTCTCAAATTTGATTTTCTGCAAGCCGTCAAAGACCGGCTTCAAGCGGTGGAAGGTATCCCGGTAGTCTTGGAGCTGGCGTATGGCTTTCATTCGTGCGGTCTGGGTGTCCAGCGTTTCTTTTAGGCTGTTGACGGTTGTGCTGTGGCTCTCCACACGACTTTCCAGATCCGCAAGGGTGTAAATGCCGTTCTCACGGAGATAATTGAAAGTCTCGTTCATCTCCTTGAGGTTGCTGATTTTTCCTTTCTGCGAATAAGCCCCGGCTTTGCGCTGGGTGTAGTAGGCGTTCAGCAGAGAAACAAGGTCGGGAGCCTGCGGCTTGGCAAGCTCGGCTTTCATCTCCGCTATCCAGCCGACAAGGGCATTGATTTTGTTTCTGACCTCACGGATAAGGGCGTTGGTGGCTCTAATCCAGCGGTTGAACTCGCCCTTTTCGGTGCGTATGCCTTTCTTCTCCATAGCCCGGACGGTTGCGCCCTCGTGAATGGTGGGAAGTAAATCCACGCCCTGACGCTCATAGCTTCGGTGGTCGATACGGACATCAAGCCCTTTTTCGGCAAACTTGGCGTTGCACATTTCAGCCCATGTCTGACGCCAGTATTCCAGCGTTTCGGGTCTGCCCCAGTCGGTGGTGGGGACTGCGTTGAAAACAAAGTTTCCGTCTGCGTCCCTTATGCGGTTGCCGTCCTCGTCCAGCTCGTACACTCGGCGTTGCTTTAGTCCCCATTTGCCGTCCTGCTCGATGGGTCGGATAGGACAGAGGAAATGGAAATGGGGGTTGGGCGTGCCGCCGTCCCCATGCTCCTTTTCGTGAAAGGACACATCAACGGTCATGCCACGGCTCACAAAATGCTCCAACAAAAATTTCCTTGCCAGAGCGATATTTTCCTCAAGGGAAAACTCATTCTGCAAGGAAATCTCAAAGCTGTATGCAAGCTGGGCGTTCTTGCCACGCTCGGCTTTCTCCACGGCGTTCCATAGGGTCTGGCGGTCTGCGTATTCCGGCGGCGCATGGGGCGGCAGGAGAATTTCAGAGCAGATCACGCCGCCCTTTCGGGTGTAGTCGCTGTACTCGCCGTAATACTCGCTGTACAGCTTTTCGCCGGAACGGTAGGCGGCAGAAGCAATCGCTGACTGCCCCTCACTGCGTTTCGTTTGGTCTACTGTAAAGTGGAATAGTGCCATCGGCTTTCATCTCCTTTTCCCGGTTGATTTTGCTGATATGGGTAATCGCCATGTGGTGGACGGCTCTCTGGACTTCGGGCAGAGAAAAGATGTGTTCCATCAGCTCGATAATCTCTGTCCGGGTAAGCTCCTTGACCTCCGGGGCTACGCTCTCAATCGTGCCGCCCAGATTGCAAAGGCGGTGGGTGCGCTTCTTGCGCTCGCCCTTTTCCAGATGCTTAATCCTGTTCTCAAGACGCTGTACCTTGTGCTTCTCCTGTGCAAGCTGCGTCTCGGCTTGACGGATTTCCTCATTCAGCTTTTCAAGATTTTTTGACATTTCGTGTGACCTCCTTTTTGAAAATGGGTATAAAAAAAGACCGTCAACTTTTCGCACATTGCGACCAGTCAACGGTCTGATTTTCGGTATTCAGTTTTTCAAACTTGCTGGCGGCGAACGGTTTGTCAAAACCGTTTGCGGACGGCAAGTCCACAGGGGATAGCCGCTTTAGCGGCGCAAGGGGGTGTAGCCACCTTGACGGAACGAAGTGACGCAACATTCTCGGTCATGCAGTTTTCTTCTGCTGACGAGAATGAAGCTCCGCAGGACGCACGATACTCCCGATAGGAGAGTATAGAAGTGCGCCCTTTAGTTCCTAAAGGGATTTTTGCGTTCTCCCTTACTCTTTCTCAAAAGAAATGTAAATGCTGAAATTATCCGGTATATAGCTGATACTCAAGCCTTTTTCTTCGTTAGTTAAAATCGTACCGATAGAAACATAATCCTGTCCCTTGATTTCTTCTGATACTTCTTCAATAACAGAGAAGCCCGCTTGTTTCAAAAGTTCCATATATTCATTATACTCAGTATCACTAATATCAAGAATATTGACAGCACAATGTTCGCGTTCGGTATCAAGTATTACCCAACTAACTGTACCGGGAGGGACTGGTAGACCCTCTGTGTATTCATTTTCGGGCCATACACCTTCTTCAAGCATTGTAACACTATCCGATTGTGTGTTGCCCGAATTGTCCGTTGTTGGCGGTGTCTCTTTATTGGAACAAGCCGTCAAAGCCAGCATTAGCATAATAGCAATTACTGAAATAAATTTTTTCATTGTTACCTCCTGTTTTTGCGAATAGTCTTGACGATCTGAATTACTGCGATTACAGCCGCAACAATTCCGATAAGGAAAACTATCTGCGTTAAATCAAAGCTCAATGCACCCTCAACTTGAATATTCGTCTGTGCGTCTGCTTGTCCGATTGCTCCATCCGGTACTTTCCCAACTTTAGCAGTAGCGCAAATCACAAACGCTGTAATAGCAGTAACAAGGGCAACAATACTCGAAATAATCCCTTTCCGTTTCTGCGGTGCAGTGCTATCAATCCCTAATTGTTCTGCGGTATTTTCTGCAAACTCCTTTGGAGTGCCTAAACGCTCAATTACTTGTTGTTCTGTTTCGCCATGCTCTAAAGCAGAAGCAAAAACCTCATTCAAATCACGCACAACTTCTTTTTTCTCTTTGCGTGGTAAACAAAGCTCTTTTTCCACTTGCTTAATGTATTGCTCTTTCATTATGACACCTCCGCTTGCTGATAAGTAGCGATAAAACCATTTACACAACTTTCGTAGTTCGCCCAAAACTCAATAAGTTCCTCTAATACTTCTTTGCCCTTGTGGGTAAGAGAATAGTATTTTTTTGAGCCGCCATTTGCCGCAGCCGGAGCCAATCGGCATTTGATTAGTTCTGCTTCCTGCAAACGATACAAAATGGGGTAAATCGTTCCTTCTTTTGCATAGCCCAGAACGGATGCGCTGTTGTTCAGCTCTGTAATGATTTCATAGCCGTATGTTTCTTTTCGTCCAATCAAGCATAGGAGGATCATTTCCAGAGAGCCTTTTTTGAATTGCTGGACATATCTGTTATCCATACTCTCCACCTCGCTTTAGTTTTGCTATTTAGGAACACTAAATAGCAAAACTTATTATACACGCATCGGCAGATATAGTCAATGGGTTTAGAGAAAAAGTTACAAACAGTTCATGAAATGCAGAACGCCCAGAACAATGTCCGGGCGTTCCCATGCTCAATCATAAATCAGTTCCAGCTTCACGATTTCCTCTGCCTGTGCCTTGCACATATTCATCTTGCCGACCCAGAGCATTTGATTTTCCGCTTTCAATTCCTCGGTAATGCCGTACCGCTTCACAAGCTCCGGCAGGATCGTGTCAATACGGTGTCGGGCGGCTTCTTCAATCTCAAGGCAATGCTCAAAGAGCTTTTCGGATAGCACCAGCTCATTGAACAGGATAGGGCGGAACTCCTGCAAATAGGCTTTGCGAAGTCTGCCGTAGTGTCCAAGTGCCTTTCTCGGCTGGCGAATGGTAATGTCGGGAATGAGATAATCTCCTTGCCGTGTGTAGGTCAGTTTCATGCGGTCTGCGCTCCTTTCTGCGGCTCTCTCTGCGGTAAACTGCTGACAGGGATAAACACGCCCTTTGCAATGTCCTCGGCTCGAATGGCGGCTTTCTTTGCGTCGATTTCTGCCTTTTTCTTCTCTCTGATTTTGTCCTCGTATCGCTTCTGCGCTCCGCTGGCTTTGCGCTTGAGGTAGTTCTGATGAAGCCTGTCCTTGCGTTCCTCACGCTTGCGGATTTCCTCAAGCTGTTCGGGGGTAAGCTCCACTTCTCCAAACGCCGGGGGAACGAAACGCCCAACGAAATTGAAGTAAATCTCGACCTCCTGCGTGGTCTGAATGCTGCCCTTGCGGTCACGCTCATGCACCAGGATTTTCTCGATAAACTCATTGAGCATGGCAATCGTCAGCGTGTCAAAGTTCTCGTACTTGTCAATCAGAGCGATAAATCGGTCTGCGTTCTTTTCCTGCTTCTCGTAACTGCTGACTGCCTTTTCCAGAGCAGAGATTTCAGCGGTCAGCTCCGCTTGCTCTTTTGCATATTGAGCGTCCAAAGAGTGATAGCGGCTGTCTGAAAGTTTCCCAGAATGTTGTCCTCATAGATTTTACAGAGCAGGACTTCCAATTCGGACACTCTCTGCTTTGCGGCGGCAAGGCGTGTGCGCTGTTTCTTGACCTCTGCCGTCTGCTGGCTGGACTGCGCTTCTTGTACCACTCGGACAAACTCGGCTCGGTCATGCTTCGCATACTCGGCAATGGCTTTGAGCAGTTCGGAGACAAGGGACAGTACCACATCTTCATTGATACGGTGCTGTGTGGTGCAGAGCTTTCCGACCGGGACTTTGCTGTACTGTGAGCAGGTGTACTGTGAAATGCGCTTGCCGTTGTTGGTGCGGTGGACATACATCTTGCCGCCGCAATCGGCACAATAGAGCAAGCCTGTCAGCGGTGCGACTTCGCCCCAGCCGTCCGGGTAGCGTTTGACCTTGCTGCGGATTTTCTGCACAAGGTCAAAGGTCTCTTGGTCGATGATCGGCTCGTGGGTGTTCTCAAAAATCGTCCACTCGTCCTCTGGGACATAATGGCTTTTTTTGTCCTTGAAATGCTTTCGGGTCTTGAAATTGATGGTGTGTCCCAGATACTCACGCTTTTCAAGAATGTTGCAGATGGTAGAAGAACCCCAGCCGTACACATCTTTGAAAGTCTTATTCTTGTTCACGCCCTCGCCATGCTGTGCAAGGTAAGCGGACGGTATGAGTATCTTTTCCTCTTTCAGCTTGTTTGCAATCTGATAGGGACCCATGCCCTCGACTGTCATTGCAAAGATACGCTTCACAACCTCGGCGGCTTCGGGGTCAACCAGCCATTGGTCACGCTTCTCATTCCAGAGGTAGCCGTAAATGACCAAGCCTGTGAGGTGCTTGCCTGTCTTGCCTTTGGATTGGAAAGTGGAACGGATTTTACGGCTGGTGTCTCGTGCGTAATACTCGTTCATGATGTTGCGGAACGGGGTAAAATCATCGTCCCCTCGTGCGCTGTCCACACCGTCATTGATGGCGATAAGGCGTACTCCACGCTGGCGCAGGATTTCCATTATCTGACCGACTTTCAGATAGTCACGACCCAGACGGCTCATGTCCTTTATGCAGAGGTAGTCCACATTCCCGGCTTCAACCTCTTTCATCATTGCCAAAAATCCGGGGCGGTCAAAACAGGTGCCGGAAATTCCATCGTCCGTAAAGTGGACGGTATTGGTAAAGCCCTGTTGTGCGGCGAAGTCCTCCAACAATTTTTTCTGATTGGATATGGAATTGCTCTCGCCTTGTAAATCATCGTCACGGCTCAAACGCTCGTACAATGCTGTGATTTAAAGAACACATAGGGGATATTCGGAAGTATCAGCTTTTTGTAGTTGATCTGCTTCATATCTCGCGCCCCCTGTCCATTTTCTTTACCTTGTCGCGGGCGGCGTTAAGCTGCTTCGCCTTGTCCTTTGCAGCGGCAAGGGCTTTGCGGATAGAGGGCTTTTTCTCCCGGTTCAGCTTCTTTGCGGAAAACTCTTGAAACGCTGCGGTCATAACGTCCGCGTCCCGGCCTTTGAAAAACACAAGGTAACGGGTCTGCTCGCCCTTAACCTTTTTTAGCGAAAAATCTATGTTGTATTTCTTCGCCGTACTCTCAAAGGCTTTAATATTGCTGTCGGTGATCTCGATGTTGGAAACACCCGCGTTCTGCTTCATAAGCTGCCGCATGGTCTGTTTCCCATGCGCGGGTTTGCTTTTCTGCTCCAAAAACTTTTGGATTGCTTTCTGTAACGCCTGTTCGGTAAGCCGCGCCGCGCCTTTTCCCACTTTGACGTATAGGGCAATCGTTTTTGGGTTACTTCCTCCTGCAAGGTATCAACTCCTTTCCCGGTAAAATGCGGCTATGCTCATTCGCCGCCGTATAAGTCGTGATTGACAAGGGCGGTATAGTAGCTGTCAATGGTACTCGGCGCGTTGAACAGCACCGCTTTTAGATACTGCTTGATGTTGCGCACTTTGGTTGTGTTCTCCCTCATGCAATCCAAAACAAACTCAATATGGCTGCTGTTCAGCTTCAAAAATTTGGATTTCACCAGTTCGGCGGGGTAGTCGTCCCCGGCAATACGGATTGTCTTTCGGGCTGTGCAGACGGTTTCCAGCATAAGGTCAACAATCTCGTCCAAACGGTCTTTGTCAATTTTGCAGTTTTGAATGAGATGGTCGTATTCGATATTGTCCTTGATAATCTCCTGTAAATCTCTACTGCGCTATTGCTTTTCGCTTCCGTTCTTTTCCTTTCCGGCGGCGTAGCCGCTTCGCCATGCGCAAAGGGCAAGGGGTTTAGGGAATGGAAAGGAATGGAATCGGTACTTGATAAATCAGTAATTGATTGTTCTTTACTTAATATATCTTTATTTAATTGCGTTGGATTTTCCAACGTAGGTTTTTTCCTGCGTAGGTTTTTCCAACGTTGGATTATCCAATGTTGGATTTTCCAATGTAGGTAAATCCAATATAGGCGGCTGTCCGCCGCTGGTAGCTGCTTCCGGCTCTCGCGGCTGCGGCTGCTCGTATATGACGTAATCTGCGCCCCGCAAGCGTCCTTTTCGTCGCGCTCCCGGCTGCGCACGATATATCCGGCTTTTTCGAGTTCCTTTACCGCTTCGCGGATTGCGTCGATCTTCTCCCGGTTGATATGGGATAAGCCCGCAAGGGTATAATCCCAATCTTCGGGCAGCGAAAGCATTTGCGACAACAAGCCCTTTGCCTTTAAGGACAATTCCTTGTTTCGCAAGTGGTGGTTGCTCATAACGGTATATCCCGTATTTCGCTCCACTCTGAAAACTGCCATATTTCCTCACTTCCTCTCTTGGTATGCGTGGACAATTAGAAAGCCGTTTTCGGCTGTTTTGGTATTGCAATATGCCCTTTGCCGTTTTCGCGTCTGCAAAGCCGCATGGCACAAGGGCTTTTGCCCGTCTATTTGTCCATGCTGGCGGGCGTTTTCCGCGTCCTTTTGCCGGGGCAATAGGGACACTCTTTGAAAACGCAAAACTCATATTTCCACCCGGGGCGGTAGAAACGGCAAGTGCCGCAATCTTCATCATCTCCGGCACAACCGGATTGATAGCGGTCAAATCCCGGCTTCTGCTGCATGAGCAGTTCAAACGCCCGCTGCTTGCCCTTTGTGAAATACATTCCGGCTGCACCTCCTTTCCTGCGGGCATAAAAAAACGGCGTTACTTTCTCCCCCAAAGGGGTTAAGGTAACGCCGTTTGTGTGCGTATTCAGTTTTTAACACATTCCCTGTCTATCCGCTGTCCGCAAAACCATTGATTTTATTAGCTTTTTGCCGCTATCGAGCGGCTCCTCTCTGAATGTGAGCTACGATAAAAAGCACGGAAGATATACAGGGGTTCTCCTGCTGGGTCTATAAGAATTACGGCAAAAGAGCGTTGCACCTCCCACGCCATCGGCTGGAAAACGCTAATCGACTGGTGTTGAGGACATCCGGCGCAATGCCATCGTGGCCCACACCAACACGGGAGAATATATGGACATGCTCATCGCCGCAAAGATGGAAAAGAAGAAGGCAGAGACAGACCGATGGCGGGAACTAAAGAAGGTAGACAAGCGGATCGCAGAGCTGTCCAAGATCTTGACCAAACTCTATGAAGATGCGGCGCTGGAGAAAATCAGCGAGATGGTATCAGGCCATGGCGCCGGGCTATGAGCGGGAGCAGGCGGTGCTGAAGGAAAACAGGAGGAACTGACGGCAGAGATTGCACACAGTGAGGAGATTTACGAAAATATTGAGGCCTTCCTGCCAGTAATCTGAACTCACACCCCACATTCCTCAACGAGCCGATACCAATATCACCAGGACATCTCGATGCCGCCCGTATTTCGACGAGAAAGTCGAAGATAGCGGGGTTGTTTTTTTTTCCGGAAGGCCTTGGTTTACCAGAGCTTTCCGGTTTTCTTTTTTTGGAGGGAACCTTACCAGCACCGTTACTTCAATGAAAGCACGGGGAGGAAAGGGACGAATGGAGGCGCGTCGGACAAATTTAGTTGAGGAACATGGGAAGGGTATGATTGGGGGATTGCGAGCAGGTGGATAACGCCTATACCCCCTGTACAGCGCACCCATATCCAGAGGTCAATGGTAGAATACACCTCCGGTTTTACAGGCAAGTTGGTTCAGGAAGCCATACAAATGATTTTAGGGGCGGTCTATGAACCCGCTTTCAAATTCCTCTCACAGATTTCAACTGGGCGGAAGCTGTCACAAGGCACGGAGCTAGCTCAAGGATGAGTTTATCGGGACGAGTTGATTCATCAAGGCGACTAAAGGACTACTTTGATAACGTCGACCATGCGCGCTGATTGTTGCCGCTGGAAGGAAAGTTAAAGAGGCCAGATTGCAAGGAAAAGCGTGGGGGACATCGAACCTGAGGCGATTACAGTTGTAACCCAAGAACGCACGACAATAGACAACCAGTTAAACACCAAGATATGCGAACTATGCGCTAGAACAAATGAAACTGAAAATCCATCATGTAAACAGGGAAAAGAACTGTGAGAGTGAGGAATAACCGTAAGGATGGAGAGCTGAGAGGCGCAGGCCTTCCCAGGGATGCGGAAAGGCGGTGATTTCCAACTCTGGATCAAGTAGATAACATTGACATCGTCCAGAACAGCAAAGGCCGTGATGCTGTAGCAGCCGTCTGAATTTTGACAGGCAGGGCATCATACGCCGCGTCGTCGCCAATGACAATCACGTGGTTGCGTTTGCTTGCAATCACGGCAAGTTCCATTTTGACGGCACCAATCATGGTTCTGCCGCCATTTTCACTGGTCACAGTCTTGATGGTGTATGGTGACAGGACAGAGAATGGCTACAAAAAGCACCAAGTGGTTGCTCAATAGAATTGTCCGGAATGCACAAATGAGGAGGGGGCGTTGTCAGGAGTATACATTGAGCTATACCAAGAAAAAATGCTATATAAAAAAGAAAGTTGTTTAAAACAGACATAAATTGCGGATAAAAGGTGGGATCAGTATGGCGATTCGATACATTGATATCAAGCAGGAGGTTCTGTCAGCAAATGATGGCCTGGCAAATAAGCTGCGGGCCCGCTTTAAAAAAGAGCACAAGACCTTAATGATCAACGTTATGTCCTCCCCAGGAGCTGGAAAAACAACACTTTTACTGGACACAATCCAAAGGTTGAGGGAACAACTTCGAATCGGTGTTGTAGAGGCAGATATTGAATCCATGGTAGACGCAGAAAAATTGAACAGAGTGGTGCCATGGCAGTACAGATTCGGACTGGAGGCGACTGTCACATTGACGCGCCGATGCTGAAACCAGCTCTGGACACGATGAACTTGGATTCGGTGGATTTGTTGTTTTTGGAAAATGTTGGGAATCTCGTTTGCCCGGCGGAGTTTGATACCGGCGCTACATGCAGCATCATGCTTTTAAGTGTTCCTGAGGGGGATGACAAGGTTCTGAAATATCCGCTGATGTTTACAGTTTGCGACCTGCTGCTGGTGACAAAAACAGACTGCCAGGCAATGTTTGATTTTGATTTGAAAAAGCTGACCACCCGTGTACATCAGTTGAATCCGAATATGAAGATTATTCCTGTCAGCAGCAAGACGGGAGAGAACATGGAGGCATGGATTTCCTGGCTGAAAGAAAGACGCGAAGCATTTATTAAAAATTAAAGAAAGAGGCGACGGTATGCCACATATCCAAGTAAACGCAACCTGTCCCATTGACAGGGAACAGGAACAACAGCTGATCGCACAGATTGGAGATGCGATTTCACTGCTTCCCGGAATGAAAGCGGAGTATCTAATGATCCGTCTGGAGGATGATTGTCGGTTGTTTTTCGGAGGGACAGGAAGCTGCGCCTTTGTGGAGATAGATCGCTTTGGACCGATTCCGGAGGAAGGCAGCCAGGCATTGACGGAACGCCTTTCTGATATTCTGGAAAGTGTTTTGGACATCAGCCGGGATCGTATGTACTTAAAATATACAGAAAACCCATACTGGGGCTGTCATGGGCACAATTTTTGACAGAAAAAGACATTTTGGCGGCAAGAGTCTATATAAGGAGCGAGGAAAATAACAAAAAGGAGAGAAGATCATGGCAAAGCGGTTTCATTTTTATGAGAATCCAAATCCCAAGAGTGTGACAAAATCTCAGGAAGAAAAGGACGCATGGTTCGGAACGAAACCGGAGGATGGAGACGCTTTTGGGCAAAACGTATTCCGGGCCTGCGTGAGATATATGGACCGGCGCACTATGGCACTAAAGAGATCGACACGGAACCGCATGATATGTTTTACTGCGACATCGCCCCGCTTCCGCCTGTCATTCATATTGATGGCGGGAAAACGTTTCCGCTACCGCTGGCGGTTATTGCCGCGGTGATCAATCGTTCTTCACACCGCATTATCAACCGTCGCTGCACCTGTAGAACTACGTTTGATTGTCAAAGTTATGACAAAGGGATTGGGTGCGTACACATCGGAGGACCTACTGCAGAAGAGCCAGACAGCGTGGCCCGCCATGTGTCAAAGGAGGAAGCGATTGCGCATGTAAAGCATGCCATTGACCTGGGGCTTTTGCCCTTCGTTGGAAAGATGGACGTGGATAACGAGGTTTGGGAATCTGGTCCGGCGAGCCGATCTTCACGGTCTGCCTTTGCTGCCCTTGCTGCTGTATTCCAAGACGTGGTTATCAATATCTTCACCCCATTCAGAAGAAATGGCAGTTCAATCCCGCCAATGGGCTGAGGTGGAAGCTGAACCACTCGGCCTGCATGGAGGAGGAATGCGGCTCCTGCGTGCGGCAGTGCCCGGCAAAGGCCTTGAGCTTTAAAGATGGGAAGCTCCAGTACGATGCTGATGCCTGCCTGTACTGCGGGCGCTGCCAGCAGCTTTGCCCGCGTCAGGCGATCTCCATTGAAACACCAGATCTTGACGGCCTGCTCCGCGATATCTTCAGCCGTTATGACGGTCAGTGTGGTGATCTGGGGTTCCAGGGACAGGACTATGCCAGAGCTGTTATCGAAACGGCGGAGCAATTGAGGAGGAGATAACCACGCGTGCATGAAATGAATGTGATCGGAAATTTGGCCGCCAGTGTCGTGCAGTGGGGACAGGCAAATCGGGTTCGAAAAATTTTGGAGATTGACATTATCTGTGGTCAGCTGCGCATGTTTGATCGGGACTTTATGCAGCGTTATTTCAATATTTTCACCCGAGACACCTGTGCAGAAGGCGCAAAGCTGGTGTTGAGCGTGCGCCCTATTGGTTATCACTGCAATGCCTGCGGATCAGATTATGAAATGACTCCGCGGGAGTGGCTGGATATGGATATCAACCGGGCCGCCTGTGTTCATTGTGATTCTGAGGATATCGTGCTGACTTCTGGCGGAGAGTATTTTATCAGTGATATTTTGGCTGAGACAGAGGAGGATGCACCTTCTGATAGTATGGGCGGCAGCTGATGTTGTAACAGGATATGAGTGAAAACAAAAGCAAGGAGAAAGGAGCAAGAAACCTATGAAATATCAGAAATTGTTTGAAAAAGGCTATATCGGTGGCGTTGAAATTCGAAATCGTGTTGCAATGACGGCTATGGGCAATGGTCTTGCCACCTGGGACGGTGAGGCGTCCCCAGAATTGATCCGCTTCTATGAGGACCGCGCCCGGGGCGGATGTGGTCTGATTTTCACGGAATTTACCCGCGTAGATGAAAACAGCGGCGCCTGTAACCCAAATCAACTGTGTATTGCCAGCAGAAAGCATGTACGCAGTGTACAGCGCATGGCGGAATGTGTGCATCGCCACGGCGCAAAGATTTTTGTTCAGTTGCATCATGGCGGACGGGAAGCGCCTCCAGCGCTGAACGGCGGCAGACAGCCCATGGGCCCCAGTGCCATCATCAATCAGGTGAACGGACTGGTATCGGCCGAAATGACCAAAGCAGAGATTGACGAGATCGTAGGTAAATTCGTCAACGGCGCGGCGAACTGTAAAAAAGCCGGTATTGACGGTGTGGAACTTCATGCGGCGCATGGTTATCTGCTGGGTTCTTTTATCAGTCCTTACACCAATAAACGGACGGACGATTATGGCGGGAATGCGGAAAACTGCTGCCGTATTGTGACGGATATCATCCGCGGAATTCGGGCGGCTTGCGGAAATTATCCGGTCTGCGTTCGAATCAACGGAAGTGATTTTGTGGAAGGCGGTATTACGCTGGATTACGCGGTGCAGGTCGCCAGAATTTTGGAGTCTGCTGGCGCAGACGCCATCAATGTCAGCTGTGCGGTTTATGAGACCGTGCCGAATATGATTGAGCCGAACTACTACGATGAGGGCTGGAGGAAGGCGCTGGCAAAGACGGTAAAGGCGCGGATTCGTATTCCGGTGGTCGCGGTTAATACCATCAAATTTCCCGCTACTGCGGAAAAGCTGTTGGAGGAAGGTGTCAGCGATTTCGTGGGCGTTTCCCGCGGACAGATGGCAGACCCGGAGTGGGTCAATAAGACCCGGGCTGGTCGGGAAGATCTGATCCGTAAATGCATGGGATGTATGCAGTGCAACAAGTCTGTGGTGATGGATGGCTATCTTTCCTGCGCGGCAAATCCTGTCACAGGACGCGGCACCATGTACAACGATGAATATCTGATCCGAAACGGTGATGGACGCAGGGTCGTGGTTATCGGCGGCGGTCCCGCAGGTATGCAGGCAGCCATCGTTTTGGCAAAGCGCGGCTTCCGGGTTGATCTGCTGGAGAAAAAGGATTACCTTGGCGGAATGGCATATCTGGCTACGGTTCCGCCCCACAAGACCATGGTGGCGGAATTTATCAAGACCTTGACTGCCGAGATGAAAGAGGTTGGCGTAGCGGTTCATATGAACACTTCTGCGGATGTAAAACGGTCAAAAACTGGAACCATATGCCGTTGTGGTGGCGAATGGCGGCACAGAGATTGTACCAAAGGTTGCCGGCCTGGAGGCGGCAAATGTCCACACCATGGAGGAAGCCCTTTTAAAGAAGGTCACTTTTTCCGGCAAGCGGGTCGCCGTGATCGGCGGCGGCATGGTTGGCTTGGAGACCGCTCATTACCTCTTTCAGGATAATCAGGTGACAATCGTCGAAATGACTGCGACGCCGGGAGCTACGATGTATCCGACTGTACGGAACAAACTGCTGTCTATTTTGAAAGATGAGGGTGTGGAGTTGCTGCTGAATCGGGCATTGTCTGCGGTGGAGGAGATTCCATTGTGATGGACTGCACAGACAGCCGGGAACCCAGGCAGGAACGGCTGACAGTGGATGAGGTAGTGATTGCCGCCGGGCGTAAGCCGAATCTGAGCCTGTATCATGAAATGGAGAAGGCATTTGGAAAGGTTGTCATGGCTGGAGACTGTATGATGGGTGGATGTATTCTGGAAGCTACACGAACGGGAAACGACAATGTTTGGTTCCTGTGAGTGAACTGAATTTTTATTTGATAGGAGAGATAAACGGTGATGAGATTCGACAAGTTTGATCTGACAGGAAGAGTCGCGCTGTGTGCTGGTGGCTCTTCTGGCTTAGGACTGCAGTTTGCCAAGGCAATGGCATCTGCCGGTGCTGATGTCGCCATTGTAGCCCGCAGGACGGATCGCCTGGAGGAAAATGCCAGGGAGATTGAGGCGGAGTACGGTGTTCACTGCTACCCACATGATTTGGACTTGACCAAAGCCGGATACCATTACCAAAGGCGTGGAAGATATCGTGGAACACTATGGAAAAATCGACATTCTAGTCAATTCTGCCGGTATTCCCTGCCGCAATGTGGCGGAGACCCAAAGCTATGAGGATTGGATGCTGGTGATGGATAGCGATTTGAACGGGCCTTTCTGGCTGATGCATGAGTGTGTCCGTTTGTCCATGAAAGAACGGCGGTATGGAAAGATCATCAATGTTGCATCCATTCATGCCTTTGTCAGCCGTCTGGGCTACAACACCAATGCATACTGTGCGGCAAAAGGCGGTTTGCTGATGCTGACGAAGTCGCTTGCTCAGGAATGGGCCAAATACAACATCACGGTCAACGGCATTGCTCCCGGTTATTTCCCCAGCGAGCTTACTGGCGCATACATAGATACGCCTGCATTTAAAAAAAAGTGTGTGAGGATTATAGCCCTATGGGTCGGCCTGGCATCACCGGTGAGATGGATGGTCTTTGTATTTATCTGGCCTCTGACGCCTCCAGCTTTACCACAGGTCAGATGATCGCTGTGGACGGCGGCTGGCTGACGATTTAAGAAATGAGGCGGAGCATATGAAAGAATTTTTCGGAAAGGTTGCTCTGATCACAGGCGCGGCCCATGGTATTGGCTATTCCTTTGCACTTGAGGCAGCCAGTCGCGGGATGAAGCTGGCACTGGTGGATATTGATGAAACTGCCATGCTGAGGCTGCAAAGGAATGCAGCAGGTTTGGCGCGGAGGTTTTGACCTGCACGACGGATGTCTCGGTCTATGAAGAGGCGAAGGCGTCTGTAGAGGCAACGATGGCCCGCTTTGGACAGATCGACCTGTTATTTGCCAATGCGGGAATTGCCACGGCCGGCAGTATCCTCCATATTCCGATCCGAGACTGGGAATGGGCCCTGGCAGTCAACACCATGGGGATCGTTCATTATGTCCATGAGGTACTTCCTATCATGGAGGCACAAAAGACACCTGCACACCTGATGTGTACAGCGTCCATTGCCGGCCTGCGGGCAGGAATGGCCATCAATCCGCCGTATTTTTGCAGCAAGCATGCAGCTGTCAGCGTGGCAGAGTCTGTAAAGGCTGAGGTGGAAAGCAGCGGAAGCGACATCGGTGTTTCTGTGTTTTGCCCTATGTATGTGGCAACAGATATTGACAACTGTGAAAATCATCGTCCGGCTCGCTTCTGGGACGCCTCAGATCCCTTCTATAACAGTGAAGAGTACCTCACGGCCAGAGAGGCTTTCCACAAGAATATCGCCATGGGGATGCCGCTGAAGAAGATTGGGAAGCGGCTGTTTAAAGCAATTGAGGATAATCAGATGTATATTGTTACACATACGCAGACGATCCCGTATATTGAAAGCCGCCATCGGGCCATTGAAGAAGATGCGAAGAAAGAGTTGGAGCCCAACTATAACATTTTGTACATGTGGAAAATTTTGCGGGAATTTTCCCGCAGAATTCTTCTTGTTTGGTAAAATAGTGAGATTTTCTCGCTTGTTTTTTGTGAAAAGTACAGTAAAATAAAGAGAGCATAAAGGGAAGCTGACAGAGATCGTATGCATCGGAAGATGCATGCTTTGAGAGCAGAACTGGTAAAATCATTCAAAATATCTGTTTTGAAACGCAGGACAAATGGGCGGATCGTCTGGTTGCCCGGCGTTTTTGCGCTTATTTTGAGATTTTTTAGGAGGGAGAAATCCTGTTTGACAAAGAAGCGCGCTTTCCTGACAGGCACGGATAAAAACAGGATGCGTATAACTGCAACAGAAAGAGATGGACTATGAAATTTTCAACGTTGACGGATATTTTGCTGAAAGCCAATATGATTACAGATGTAACGATTCCAGAGGACTGTGAGGTTGAGGATCTGAACCTGATGGATCAGGATTATCGGGCGTTTGGCGACCATGTTGTATATTTTATTCGTTCCGAGGAGATCGGGGCAGGAACTGCCCTTCCACAATGTTTGCTGTACCAAAACCTTTTTCCAGAGTATCGGGCGGCGGGCCTGAGGAACTCCGCCAGAATCCTGGAAAAGCTCTCCTTGGCAGAGGTCTTTCGGTATGTAAAGCTGCAACTGAATACAGAGCCGGAGGAACAGGCGGAATATGCGAATTTGGTATCTAAGCTGATAGCAGGTACCCCTCTGCGCAATGTATTTTCAGAGGCATTTTCCTGTACCGGAAATCTGTTCGTGGCGATTGACCTCTCAGGGAAGATCCTGGAACATTCGACGCCGTTCTATGTGGATTATCCGCTGTGGATGAACAGTATTCAGCAAGGCTACTGCGACGAAATTCTGATGGATTATATCCAGAGCCGCCGCAAAATGATCCATGTGCCAGCGACCTCACCGGTAATTGATCTGTACTGCAAGAAAAGTGATATGCATATTCTGGCGGCACGTATCCGGCATAACAGCGAGACGATGGGATATGTTTTTGCGCTGAACCGGCGTCCGATTTTTGACCAGTATACCAGGAAACTTCTGCCGCTGTTTGCACAAAAGGCAAAAAGAACGGATTCTGCGGCTGAAAAGCATGGATCAGATGGACGATTTTCGCTCTATTATGAAGACGAATATCCTTTTGGATGCAGTAGATGGTGCCTCGCCGGCAGAGACCTCCATGCGGGCAAAGCTTAGCGGTTTTAAACTTCAAAAAGCCATGAAAGTGCTGATGATCCGGACGCCTTACTCCAAGGAGCAGGATTTCTATACGCGGGTCCTAATGCCGGCGCTGAATGAGGTACTGGGAGACTGGGGCAGCTTTCCTTGGCATTCTTCCGTGGTGTGTCTGATCAATGCCGACGATATAGCAGTCCTCCAAAATAAGCAGGATGCACTGGCAGCATTGGCAAAACAGTACAAGCTTCTTGTTGGTGTCAGCAATGTGTTTAACGATATCTCTCAATTTTCGGAACATTTTGAGCAGGCTAGGACTGCCTTGACATTCTCTGGCCGTATCAGTACGGATGATCTGTTTTTCTACTATCAGGATTATGCTTTTTATATTATCCTGGATAAAATCAATGACGATAAATTTTAGACTCTTGCTGTCATCCAGCTCTGGAGCAGCTTGCCAGCTATGATGCCAAAAAAGGGAATGGAGCTGCTGGAAACACTGAGGGGTTTATACGGAGGCCGGTTTCAGCAAAGCACAGGCGGCACAAAAGCTGTTCATCCACCGAAATACGATCAATTATCGCATTCAGCAGATTGAGCAGCTATGTAATATTGACCTTTCTGATGAGAAGCTGCTGTTCAGTTTGCAGATGTCTTTTCGGATCTTCTCCTATCGAAGGAACCGCTTGATCAGCAATGAATGATAGCATATCAGAAAAGAGACCGGAATTGCATGCAATTCCGGTCTCTTTTCTGATATGAAGGGGAGAATCTGTCAAGCCAGACCCGGGAATAGGGCGCATATCACGCAAACGGCTATGGTACCGCAGGTTGTTGCAACAACAGTTGTGATGAACATGGCCGGATAGATTTTTTTAACTTCATGTGGCACATGGGGAGCAGCATGAGGATGGAGCCACAGTAGGGCATGGAGTCCAGTGTTGTGGCAGCGAAGACGGCCACACGATGGATGACATTGGCATTCAGCCCCATTTCCAGAAGCTTGGGAGCGATCAGGGGAGGGCTACCAGCTGGCCGGTGGAAGAGCCGCCGGTGAGCATGCACATCAGAGCCACCACTACGGCGCAAATGATAATGGGAGAGGTGTTGATGCTGGTGATGGCGTCCAGCATGGTCTGGAAAGCAGAGGAATTGGTGATGACGGCCGCAAAGCCGCAGATCGCGGCAACATTCATGGTCATTGGAACAGAGTCCACTGTGGCGCCGCACAGCAGTTCCTTGAGGTTTTTAGCTCTCAGCCACTTCCAGAAGAGGACGATGGACAGCAGGCAGCTGAGGACTAGGCAGGGACGATATTGAGGTTGAAGAAATTGAAAGTGATGAAGAGGAAGATCATGGGGATCAGAGAGAGGATAAAGCCAGGACGATCCGCATCGGGTTCCATATGAGGGTCCAACGGATGCCGTTCAAAATGATCGCCCTTCCGCCTGGCGCGATTGATCAGAAGGTTCAACAGGACTAAAATAACAATAATTTCCACAGCACCGCCGATCAGGCCGGGAATAGGCGCCACACCGGAACCTGTCCCCAGAACGGTCATAGCGGCAACGTTTGTCACCTGGGGCTGCCCGGAATACTGAGGGTAAACGTATAGGAGCCTGCGCCTAAAACGCCCAAAATAAAACGCTTGGGGATATCACAACGTTCAAAGACCGCCAGAGCAATGGGGTACATCAGCACGATGACCACGCCGGCGATGATGCCGCCCAGATTCAAAGGGCGCCGATCACCAGAATGATGATCATACCGGTGAGATTCTTTGCGGTATCACTGGAATTATCACGGAGAAACTTGTTCATGACTGCGTCAGCAATGGTGAAGGCTGCGCCGCTTTTCCCGGTACAGATAAGACTGTACGCAACCAAACATCAGCATAAAAAGAAACTCTTGATCGCAGTGTAGACTCCGCTGACATATGTTTCGGAAATGGCCGTCATAAAACTGTCTCCAGTCAGCAAGACAACGACGCACATGCCAAAGAATGTGGCCAGATAGGACGACCAGTCCTTATAGACCAGATAAATCACAACAAGAAAAACCAAGGATACAGCCAATGACTCCCATACACGTAGCGCTCCTTTCAAAATGTTATCAATTTGTGAACGGGTATACCCTTTTATAACAGAGGAAGAATTTGGGGAATATGTGCGGAGTCAACAAAAAATGAATAAATTTTTATTGTTTTTACAAAAAACGAAAAATAAAAGAAAAGAGATTACGGGTAATGTGCAAAATGAATAAAAATTATAGTCGAATTTTGACGGCCATCTTTTGCGGATAGATCAAGGCCGCCGGCTGTTTCTTAGTCGGCGGCCTTGATCCATACTGGAAGGGAAAAGGCAATGAAGCATTTTCTATGTTTTTTCAGTGGAGCACGGTCGACCTTCGGAATCAGCAGCATAGATGCAAAGAGATCAGATTCAAGATAATGGCAATGGCAAATACCAGATTCCAACTTCCAGTGGCAGCCACAATAGCGGAATTGACCTGCGGCATCAACAACGTGGCGAAAATCATATAAGCCCACATGCCAGTGCCGTAAATGCTCCCTCCATACTTGGGCCCAAAGCTCTTGGAGATGGCGACAGGATAAACGCAGTTGGTGGCGCCAAAGCCGATGCCAGCAGGGCGTAAGCCAGATAGAAGAGCCCCACGGAATTGGCTCGCATCATGACCAGAGAAGCCAGAATGCTGAACATAGTGCACCAGATATACGTAAATTTATAGCTGGTTTTATCAATCAGGCGGCCAAGACCCAGCCGGCCTGCTACGTTAGCGATGGCATAGACCGTGACGCCCATAGTGGCGTAAGAGGTATCGATGCCGGCATTGGTCATAAAGAGTGTGAAACGGGGATAAGCAACGACGTACAAAATCGGCATGGCCGCAAGGCAGAGCGCGATCTGCCAAAATGCACGGCTTTTCATGGCACGTGCAGCTGGCCAGCTTTCCAACTGTGTTTCGTCACCGATACTGGCGGGAGGGACATACCCTGCGGGCACATAACCTTCAGGGGCTTGTTGGAACCCACTGACAGAGCAGATTAGAATGATACCGCCAAGGATGATCCTGATGAGGATCATAGCCATTTCTACACCGATTACATTGACGAGGTTTGCGCAGATCGGAGCCAGAAACGATGCGGAGCCGCCGTTACAGGCCATGCACAGTCCGCTGGCAAGACCGCGTTTATCAGGAAACCAGCTGATGGCGGTATAGGTGGCGGGCGTGTAGCTGAAGCCGACGCCCATTCCAAAAAATGCACCATAGGTCACATTTAGCAGAGCAGGGGTGGCTGCGGGAACCAATGCAGTACCGACAAAGGCCAAACAGATAAATAATCCACCGAGTGCAGTGGTCAGCTTAGAGCCGATCTTGGAGAGCAGGATGCCGCCGAAAAAGTGTCCGACAACCGTGAACGTGCCCATGAGGGTGGCGGCACTTGCGACTGCTTCTGCATCCCATCCTTTCAGAGCGGATAGTGGCGTGACAAAAATGGAAGGCGCATTCACGATTCCCGCTGAAAGCATAATGATAAGTGCACGGATCAGAATTCCGGAACGATTCACATTGCGCAAACTGACTGCTGGTGTTGACATGGTGTTCCTACCTCCTCAATATGCTGATATGACGGATTCCTAGGTGTGTGTATTTGTCAAAAGCCTCCTTTCCGATGTTTTTCCATGCGACACATGATCCCACTCATTACAACATAGAAAAGGCGAATAGATAGAACAATGTAAATGAAACAAAATCAGCAGAGAAGTTGCACGAAATGACGAAATAATTGGCGCGTCGTGCAGCTTTCATTGGCAGGAGCGAAGCAGACACTTTTGGGACAATCAACACGATTTCATACGTTATGCCTCATGCACAAAAAAGTGCTGAGATTTTATAAATTCCACCAGAGACAAAAAGTAGCCTGCGGTTTTATAATGAAAAACTCCTGGGTCAACAGTTGCTGCTGTTAAGCTGACACAGCAGCATGGCAGCATATGATGGCCGGCTTTGGATGTAGGGAGTGATACAGGATCATAACAGCCTCATCACAGTACATTGCTGTGATAAGGCTGTTATTTGTTGTAAAAATATATAAATAGCGTGAGCGTTCGAGATACTTTAATTGTAAAAAAGTGAATTGGGCGTCTGTTTTTGTTTTGTGTGCACATTGTTTGTGGACAGCTCTATCGTTAAACTATGAACATACTTGATCCTCACGCTTGGCTCTGCCGGCAGCGGGAAAAAGGGTGGCCACTCGGAAAAAGTAAATAAAAAAGGGAAAGGAAGCGATGTATCTCATGTCACAGACTTTAGACGTCCACAGCATCAATAGAAACGGCATCCTGATCCGTGGCTTGATCATTTTGCTTTGCGCCGGTATCATCAACGCCACATCCGTTTTCATCACGCCTCTTGCAACCTATTACGGATGGGAGGCTTCGGCAATCGCAAACGTTGGAACTACCATGCTGACTTTCTGGCCCATTGGCTCTCTGTTGGGCGGTAAGCTGCTGCAGAAGTTCGGCGGAAAAGCGGTGACAATTATTGGCGCTATCGTATTTGGCGCTGGCCTGATTTTAACTGGCTTAGTGCCCGACACAGCTCCTGGCCTGCTGTATTTCACATACAGCTTCCTGATCGGCATGGGCAACGGCATTACCTATTGCGGCGCGATGTACTGTGTCATGGGCTGGTTCCCTGATAAGAAGGGCTTGGCTGCCGGCCTGTGCATGGCGTTCAACGGCGGTTCCTCGGCTTTCCTCGCGCCGCTGTGCGCTTATATCACGGCTGCGTTTAATGTTAAGGTCACTCTGTTCTCTTGCGGTATCGTCTGCGCGGTTATCTGCATTCTCTGCGGCCTTGGGATGCGCTCTGCTCCCCTGGGCTATGTGCCAGAGGGCTACGTGGCTCCCAGCGATGGCGCTGCTCTGAGCTCTCAGTATGAAAGCTATCCCATCTCCAAGGCGTGGAAGACGAAGCAGTTCTGGCTGCAGTTGGGCGCGATGGCGTTTTTCCCCTCTTTCTACCTCATTATGTTCTCTCGGTTCTCTATGTTCATGACGGATAAGGGAATTGATCTGTCGTACGCAACCCTTGGTGTTTCACTGTACAACATCGGCAACGTGGTAGGCCGCTTGCTGCTGGGCAAATTGACGGATAATCTTGGATTCAAGAAAGTGTACATGTGCTGCTGGCTCCTGTGCATGATTTGCGGTCTGCTCCTGCTGACGGGCAGCTCGGTGGCAATGATTCTGCTGGCTTACATCTGTCTGGGCGCTGGCTTTGGCGCTACCAACAGCGTTTACCCGGTTATGTCCACTACGTCCTTCGGGCCTGTCTACGCCGGCAATATCTATGGCTTCGCACTGCTGGGCTATATGCTTATGACGCAGGTCATTCCCAGAATAACTGCCGCCACGATTGAGAGCACCGGCGGCTATACCGTGGCGTTCATTATGGCCTTCGTGCTTTGTACACTGGGCGTTATCTGCGGTGTGCTGATTCCCAAGCTGGAGCGTCCTCGCTTGAAGGAAACAGAAAGCGTGTAAAAGACAGATCCCAATGGCTTAAACGATCTGCGGCCAGACCGCGGTTCGTTTAAGTCAGGGTTCATGAAGAACAACTTTCCAAGGCTCAACTATTTGAAGGAGGCTTTTGATTATGATTGCATTTGACGCTTATAATGCACCGCGGATCATCTATGGCGAAGGCGTATCCAAAAAAGGTTTCCGACCTGCTGACGAGCTTGGGCGTAAAAACTGTAATGGCCGTTTATGACGAGGGCATCAAAAAGGTCGGCATTGCAGACGCTGTCCTGACTCCCATCCGCGAGGCAGGTTTTGTTGTGGAGGAGTTTGGCGGAGTGACCGCAGATCCCCAGTAGAGATGATCGAAGAAGCTGCCAATCTGGCTGATGAGAAAAATGTTGACATCTATGTGGCTATTGGCGGCGGCGGTGTCATCGACACGACCAAGTGCATGGCAGTCATGCATACGAATCCCGGCCGCCTGCTGGACTATGTGCTGGGGGTTGGCAAGCCAATTCCCCAATGCCTGCCCCCGTGTGATCGCGATTCCCACGACCTCGGGTACTGGCTCTGAGGTGACGGCACTTTCCATCATCACGGATACCAGTACGCATCGCAAGGTCTGCGTGAAGGACGTCGTGAAAATGTGTCCATACGCCGCTTATCTGGACCCTGCGCTGACGGTTGGCTTGCCCAAGGGCCTGACGGCTTCCACCGGCATGGATGCCCTTTCTCACGCTGTGGAGGCTTATCTGGTGGGACGCCACAATGAGTTTGCTGATATGTTCTGCGAGAACACCATCCGCAGAGTTGTTAAATGGCTGCCAGTGGCTGTGGAGGATGGAAAAATCTGGAAGCACGCGGTCAGATGATGCAGGCGGCTACCTATGGCGGCGCCCGCTTTGCCAGCAGCACGCTGCAGGCCGGACACGCCATTGCGCATGCTCTGGGCGGCGCTCTGCATGTGCCCCACGGCATTGCCTGCGCTTGGGGACTGAATTTTGCCATCAAGCACAGCGGAAAGACGGCGGAAATTGAACGTATGCACTCCCTGGCGGAATATATGGGTGTTGCCGGTGAGGCCGAAATGGGCCGTGAAGAGCTGGTGGCCGCCTGCTGCAAAGTGGTTTCCGACATGAATCGGTCGCTGAAAATCCCCACTCCCAAAACCCTTGGCATTGGAACCAAGGAGGAGATGGAGGCAGCCTATACCGCTTGCTGGACGAACGAGCAGGGGATGCTGGGTGTCGGCGGCGTGACGGATCAAGATGAGCTCCACGCTTATTTTGAAGAGATGTGGGCATGGTGATCTCTGCACGATAGGGGCAGAGGCCTGGACAAAGAATAAAAATACCGGGAAGCGGGACGGCTTGTGGCGTTATGGCGGCGCGTGTTGAAGGCGAGGGTTTTGGCTTCCCTTGCAAAGAGGTACATAAGAGATGGGAAGACCTGTTTATGAAGGACTGAAGGTGCTGGACGTCACAAACAACTATGCCGGTCCAATGGCCGGCTCTATGCTGGCGGACTATGGCGCTGAGGTCTGGCATATCGAAAAGCCGGTTTTGGGAGATGACAATCGTTTTCCCTCCAATGATCGATGGCATCAGCATCAACTACTGCACGTCCAACCGCGGAAAAAAGTCTGTGGTGCTGGATCTGAAAGATCCTCGCGGTGCGGAGGCATTCAAAAAGCTGGCGGCAAAAGCCGACGTCCTGCTGAGAGCTATCGTCCCGGTGTCATGAAGAAATTGGGACTGAGCTATGAAGATTTGAAGGAGATCAATCCCAGGCTGATCTATTGCTCTATTTCCGCTTATGGCCAGACAGGGCCTTATGCCAGCCGGCCGGGATATGATGTCATCGCTCAGGCGGTTTCCGGCATCATGGAGATGACGGGAGAGCCGGATGGGCAGCCCACTAAAATCGGTCCCGCTATCGGAGACTGGATGGGAGCGCTGAATGCTTTCGGCTGTATCGGCACGGCGCTGTACTATCGCTCAATTTGCGGCCGGGGCCAGCGGATCGATATTTCGCTTGCTCGCTCCCCTGATGTGGATGGCGGCCAAGCTTGACCATGGCATCACAGGTGAGGTGGGCACACGGACGGGTAATCACCACAGCAATCTGGCCCTTACGGTATTTTTACTGGCAACAACAATGAGTCTGTTGTCATTGGCGTCCTGAGCACAAATCTCTGGAATAAATTCTGCGATGTGATGGGACGGCCAGAACTGGCGGAGGACGAGCGTTTCATCAGCAATGATAAGCGTGTGGCCAACAAGGAAATCCTGATCGACCTGATTCAGGAGTGGCTTCGGACATTTGCACATGTGAGCGATGCGGTTGACCGTTTGATGGATGCGGGGGATTCCATGCGCTAAGATTTACAATATGATCGATGTGGATGAAGATCCCCATTTCAATCAATGCGGCTGGATTGCCAATATGCCGATGGCGGATGGAATGACAAGTGTTCGCACCCGGCGCTTCCCGGCAGATCCCTTTGAATTCTCGGAGTTCTCCGCGGAATATCGCAAGGCTCCCGCTCTGGGTGAGAACAATCATGAAGTACTGGGCGCACTTGGATACAGCAAGAAGGAAATTGACGAAATGGAAGCCGAGTGGGAAGCAAAGATCAAACATAAAAATAAGAGAAATCCCTGTGCAAATACGTAACATCGCTTGAAAAAGCATGTAATTCTTGAAACATATGGAGGTTTACGATTATGGCAGAAGTCAATGCAAAGGAATATGTCGGCGAGCTGGTCAAGCGCGCAAAGGCAGCTCAGAAGGAGTTTGAGCGTACTGCCACCGATCAGCTGACCATTGATAAGGTCGTTCGGGCCATTGGAAAAACCATCTATGACGCCCGTGAGGAGCTGGCGAAGGATGCTCATGAGGAAACCAAGTACGGCACGATTCCCATGAAGGTCAGCAAGATCATTGCGACCACTACCTCTCAGTGGAACATTATGCGGGGTAAGAAGTCTGTTGGTTATATCAAAAATCTGCGGGATGAGCCGGGCGTCAAGGTTATGGCAAAGCCCATGGGGGTTGTTGGCTGTGTAATGCCCAGCACCAACCCGATTGTCACGATTGCCGCCAACGGCATGATGTCCATCAAGTGCAGAAACGCCTGCATTATTGCGCCCCATCCCTCTGCCAAGAATGTTTCCAAGAAAACGGTCGATATGGTCCGCAAGGAAATTGAAGCGCTGGGTGCCCCTGCTGACCTGATCCAGGTCATTGAGCCGGAGTACTGCAGCATTCAGGCCACGGATGAACTGCTGGCTCAGTGCGATGTGAATATCGCCACCGGCGGCCCTGGTATGGTCAAGGCTGTTTATTCCAGCGGCCGTCCCGGCTTCGGTGTGGGACAGGGCAACTGCCAGGAGATTATCTGCGACGACTATGAGGATCTGGATCGTCTGGCCATGCTGGCTATCAATAACCGTTCCTATGACAACGGCGTGCCCTGCACCAGCGAGCAGACCATGCATGTCCCCGCTGCTATGGAGGAGAAATTCCTGGAAGCGATGCAGAAAAATGGCGCATATCTTGTCGAGGGTGCTGAGCTGATTGAGGCACTGCGCAAGGTGGTATTCCCGGATGGCGAGCACATCAACCGGGATGTGGTGGGCCGCTCTCCCCAGGTCATCGGGAAGATGGTCGGCATTGAGATTCCTGCTGACCGCAAGACCCTGCTGTGCAAGTATACCGGCTGTGCGCAGGATGACGTACTGTCCAAGGAAATCCTCTTCCCCTTTATCCGTTATGTTACCTATACCGACTTTCAGGACACAGTTGCTGCCGCCGTGGCGAACCTGGATATGGAAGGCGCCGGTCATAACAGCTGCATCTGGACCAATGACCCCGAGAAAGTGGAATATGCCGCTCATCTGCTGCCAGTCTCCCGTTTCAATGTCAATCAGACTCCGTTTGGCATCAACAATGGCATGCCTACCACGACGACACTTGGCTGCGGCAGCTGGGGCAACAACAGTATCTCTGAGAATCTTGCTTGGTATCACCTGATGAATACCACTCGCGTTACCGTTACGCTGCCCAATAAGCGCCTGTGGAAGGAAGGGGACTGGGACAACTTTGACGAGTGCCCAGTTACTGAGAATTGATTTGCTGCGGACTGGGTTCGCTGTGCGACACGTTCTAAGAGGAGCGTCTGAAAGGCCCTGCGGTTAAAAATAGCGTTGGAAACTGATAGCTCCATGTTCTTCTAAAAATGATTATCTTTGGAGGTTCTTATGGCAGATGTCAACGTGCAAGAGTATGTCAGGAGTTTAGTACAGCGTGCAAAAGCTGCACAAAAGGAGTTCGAAAGGACAGCCACTGACCAACTGACCATTGACAAGGTGGTGCGAGCTGTTGGAAAGACGATCTATGACCATCGCGAAGAATTGGCGAAGGACGCCTGTGAAGAGACAAAGTATGGCACCGTTGAAATGAAGATCAACAAAATTTTGGCTAGTACACCTGGGCAGTGGAATGTGATGCGTGGCAAAAAGTCGGTGGGGTATATTGCAAACCTGCGGGATGAGCCAGGTGTCAAGGTCATGGCAAAGCCCATGGGGGTTGTTGGCTGCGTGATGCCCAGCACCAACCCGATTGTCACCATTGGAGCAAATGGCATGATGTCCATCAAGTGCAGAAATGCCTGCATCATTGCGCCGCATCCTTCAGCGAAACATGTCTCACTGAAGACGGTGAATCTGATTCGCAAAGAAATTGAGGCGTTGGGGCTCCTGCTGATCTGATTCAGGTCATTGAGCCGGAGTACTGCAGCATCAGGCCACGGATGAACTGCTGTCCCAGTGTGATGTGAATATCGCCACCGGCGGCCCCGGCATGGTGAAGGCTGTTTATTCCAGCGGCCGTCCCGGCTTCGGTGTCGGTCAGGGCAATTGCCAGGAGATTTTGTGCGATGATTATGACGACCTTGCATACATGGCAAGGATGATTGTCGCCAATCGCTCTTATGACTATGGTGTTCCCTGCGTTAGTGAGCAGACGATCCATGTCCCTGCGGTCAGAGGGTGAATTCCTTGAGGCGATGCAGGACGCTGGGCGTATCTCATTGAGGATGCCGACAAGATCCAAAAGCTCCGTGAGGTGGTGTTCCCAGATGGCGAGCATATCAGCCGCGATGTGGTGGGGCGTTCTCCCCAGGTCGTGGGCGGCATGATCGGCATAGATGTTCGGAGGATCGCCGGATTCTGTTGTGCAAGTATAGCGGCTGCGCGCAAGATGATGTACTGTCAAGGAAATTTTGTTCCCGTTGGCCCGCTATGTGACCTACACGGACTTCAGGGACACCGTTGCCGCTGCCGTTGCCAACCTGGAGCAGGAGGGCGCTGGACATAACAGCTGCATCTGGACCTATGATGAAGAAAAGATTGAGTATGCTGCGCATATGTTACCGGTTTCCCGTTTTCAAGTCAACCAGACACCGGCGGGTATCACAACGGACTGCCCAGCACGCCGACGCTTGGGTGCGGAACTTGGGGAATAACAGTATTTCGAAAATCTGGAGTGGTATCATTTAATGAATACTACTCGCGTGACAGTCACGCTGTCCAACAAACGGGGGTGGAAAGACGGCGACTGGGATTGTTTTGAGGTATGTCCTGTTACTGAGGATTGAACCTATTTGCCGAAGTTTCTGAAGATGGGCTTTCCAAGAAGTCTGTTTTGTGAGAATCTTTGTCGGTGTATGCACAGGCTGCATGCGTATTCTGTGCATACACCGCACACTTAAACAATGGCAAGGTGATGAAAATGGATTTAAACTTTATAACGAATCATGTGCTTTTTGAAGTGCGGAAGGTGTAGCTTATATTACACTGAACGATCCTGAACATCTGAACCCAGTGACCGCCGAGGTAACACAGGACTTAGTCCAGTGCCTGATCTATTGTGAACGCGAAAATGAAGTCCGTGCCATTGTTTTCAGAGGTGCCGGCGGAAATTTTACCGCCGGCGGCAATGTCAGAGGAATGAAAGACCGCTTGGATCAGGGAATTAATACCACGAAAAGCGGTATTCGCGCTGGCGGTGAATTTATCATGCGCCTGAAAACGATCTCAAACCGACTATCGCATGGATTGAAGGAGCGGTGGCTGGAGTGGGGATGAGCATTGCGATGGCCTGTGACTTCTCAATCGCGGAAGAGACCGCAAAAATGGTGTTTGCCTTTGTCAATATCGGTTTTGTCCCGGATGGCGGCGCGGCGTACATGTTGAGCAAAGCTGTTGGACCCAATCAAGCCACAGAACTGCTGATGTCCGGAAAACGCTTCAGCGGCGCACAGGCGAAAGAATGGGGGATTATTACAGAAGCTGTGCCGAGGGAACAACTGGAGGAAACCGTTCAAAAGTATATCAACAAATACTCCAAGGGCCCCGGTGTTGCATACGCGCAGATCAAAAAGCTGCTGATGAGTGTGAACTATCAGGAACTGAACGCTTGCATGCAAAATGAGGTGGACGCGCAGTATGTATGCAGTCTCACCGCGGACCACAAAGAGGCGGTTACGGCATTTGTGGAAAAGCGGAAGCCTGTATTTCAGGGACGCTGACCCATGCTTTGAAACCGATGAGAAAAATCATGATTTTGAGGTGATGTAAATGAGTAAGTATCTCTTGATGAATCAGGATCAGGAGGATTTGGTTGCACTGGTCCATGACTTTATGAGCAAGAAGGTAGATCCGTATGTTGCAGAGTGGGACCGTGAGAGCCACTGCCCGATCGAAGAGGTCCGGGAACTGATGGATCTTGGTTTCTGGGGATTGATGTTCCGGAGGAATATGGCGGCGCCGGCCTGGATGTTGCTACGATTATGTATATCCGCATGGCTATGGCCTATCACGATGCCGGCTTTACCAACACCTTTAGCGCGCAGACCTTTGGTTGGAAGCCGGTGCTGCTGGCTGGCAGCGAAGAACAAAAGAAAAAGTGGGGCCGGCGATTGGCAGAGGGTGCGTTCTGGGCCATGTGCATTACTGAGCCTCAGTCCGGCTCCGATGCCGGTAACTGCAAGACCAAGGCTGTGAAAGATGGCGATGAGTATGTGATTACTGGTGCCAAGACTTTTATTACCAACGGCGGCATTTCTGATTTGTATACAGTGACTTGTTCTACGGACCCCGGCAAGGGCAATAAAGGCATTTCCCTGTTTATTGTTGAGCGGGACCGGGAAGGTGTTTCTGTCGGCAAGCATGAGGATAAAATGGGCATCCGTGCTTCCAACACCACCGACGTCGTGTTTGACTCTGTCCGTGTCCCTGCCGAGAATATGATCGGCGCCGAGGGCAGCGGCTTCAAGACACTGATGAAGATGCTCTCCCGCACGCGTCCCACCGGTGTTGCTCCGGCGGTTGGCGTTGCCCAGCGTGCACTGGATCTTGCCATTGATTATTCCCGCACGCGGCTTTCTTTTGGACAGCCCATCGGTAAGCTGGAGGGCATCCAGTTCAAGCTAGCTGATATGGAGGCAAAGATCCAGGCTTGCCAGGCGCAGCTTGCTTATTCTGCCGCCCTGGTGGACAAGGGAATCTATGATACGCTAAATGGTTCCAGCACGAAACTGTTTGTCTCGGAAGCTGTTCTGGATATTACGCTGCAGGCGCAGCAGGTTTATGGCGGCTATGGCTGTTCCAAGGAGTATCCCTGGAAAAGCTGGTACGGGATGCACGCATTTTCTCTATTTACGAAGGCTCCAGTGAGATCCAGCGGTATATCATCGGCAAGACGCTGGTGGGTAAAATCTGAGGAGGAACACGGTTCATGAATATTTTAGTTTGCGTCAAACAGGTGCCAGATACAACTGCCGTCAAAATTGATCCAGTCACCAATACTTTAATTCGGGACGGTGTGCCCAGCATTCTGAACCCTTTTGATGGCTTTGCTTTGGAAATGGCACTGCGGATGAAAAAGAGGCGGCCGGCGGGACAGTGACCGTCGTCTCCATGGGACCGGCGCAGGCGGCCGCAGTCCTGCGGGATAGCTTGGCGGTTGGCGCGGATGATGCATTCCTAGTCTCTGGCCGTGAGTTTGGCGGTTCCGACACGCTAGCCACCAGCTATATCCTCTCGCGTACAGTAAAGACCATTGAAGAGCGCAAGGGAGTGAAGTTTGACGCCATTTTCTGCGGCAAACAGGCCATTGACGGCGACACTGGCCAGGTGGGCCCTGAAATGGCAGAACATCTGACTACGCGCAGATCACCTATGCAACAGAATTGGTTTCCTGTGAGGACGGTAAGCTCCGCATCCGCAAGGAGACCGCAGATGGCTATGATGTCCTGGAGGCGGCACTGCCTGTGGTGATCTCTGTGACAAAGACACCCTTTGAGCTCCGCTTTCCCACGGTAAAGAAGCGCCTTGCTGCAAATCGCGCTGAGATCACCACAATTACGCCCCAGGATATGGAGGGCCAGATTGATCTGAGCTGCGCCGGACTGAAGGGATCACCGACAAAGGTCAAGAAGAGCTTCACTCCTCAGCACAACAAGACTTGCGTGATTGTGGAGGAGGATTCCCTTCCCGTTTCTGCGGTGAAGCTGGTTGCCCTTCTGAGCGATGCAAAGAAGATTTAAGGAGGACAACACAATGGATTTTTCTGCATATAAAGATATCTGGGTATTTATTGAAACGGACGAAGGTAAGGCTGCCAGTGTGGGCCTGGAGCTGCTGAATCCCGGCGTAGAGCTGGCGCATCAGTTGGGCCAAAAGGTTGTGGCCGTGATTTTGGGCAAGGATAATGCTGAGGCGGAAAGGCTGCCATCGCGCATGGCGCCGATCAAGTCATTTCCCTGGAGGACCCCGCCTATGGGTACTATACCACAGAGGCATATACTTATGGCATGCAAAAGCTGGTGGAAAAGGACCGGCCTTCCATTCTAATGATTGGCGCGACGATGATCGGCCGCGACTTTGGCCCTCGGGTGTCCTGCCGGCTGAAAACCGGTTTGACTGCGGACTGCACCTCTTTGGCGGTGGATGCGGAGACTGGTATCATGGGATGGACTCGGCCAGCTTTCGGCGGCAATCTGATGGCCACCATCATGTGCGAGAATACCCGGCCCCAGATGGGGACTGTTCGGCCCGGCGTGTTTAAAAGTTACCTGCAGATGCATCCCGTACTGCGGAGATCATCAAAAGAGCATTCCAGTTCGGATGGCGTGGTGCGCACAACACTGGTGGACTCTATCCGTCAGGTCGCCGCAGAACTGGTGAAACTGGAGGATGCGCAGATCATTGTTTCCGGCGGCCGGGGACTTGGCAAGGCAGAGAATTTTTCCTACATCCGTGATTTGGCAGATGCTCTGGGGAGGTGCAGTGGGTGCCTCTCGCGCGGCAGTGGATGCTGGCTGGATTCCTCATGTTCATCAGGTTGGACAGACCGGAAAGACAGTGGCGCCCAAGCTGTATATTGCCTGCGGGATTTCTGGAGCTATCCAGCATCAGGCTGGCATGAGCGGTTCTGACTGCATCGTTGCTATCAATAAGGACCCCGATGCGCCGATTTTTTAGTATCGCTGACTACGGCATCGTGGGTGATCTATTCCAGGTGGTTCCCGCCATGGCGGCTGAAATCCGAAAGTTGAAAGCATAAATTCCCACACACGCATAAGTGGCCGCGCATTTACAAGAACACATACTATCAACTTTACCTCCCATACTCCTGCTTTTTGAAGTGTGCGGCATCATTTGACGCAGCCTGTGGTGTCCCCACAGGCTGCGTTTTCTTTGCCTGGATGAAACTTGATGAGGTGTTGTTTTATGGAAAATCAGTTCCGCGGCAGCGGTACCTATGTGGCAAGTGAAGAACTGCTGAAGGTCACGAATATTGCCATCGCACTGCAAAAGCCGCTTTTGGTAAAGGGTGAGCCGGGAACCGGCAAGACGGTTTTGGCACAGGCTATTGCAAATGCACTGCAGAAGAGACTGCTGATCTGGAATATTAAATCCACGACCAAGGCTCAGGATGGACTATATGTCTACGATGTTGTGCAGCGCCTCTATGACAGCCAGATGGGCGTGGGAGACATTGAGAAGGTTGAAAAAGTATGTGAAACTCGGCAAGCTGGGAGAGGCGTTTTCCAGTGACGAGCAGGTGATATTGCTCATTGATGAGATCGACAAGGCAGACTTGGAGTTTCCCAATGATCTGTTGTGGGAGCTGGATCAGATGGAATTTGATATTTCGGAAACAGGCCGTACTGTGCGGGCAAAACAGCACCCGATCGTCATTATCACATCTAATGCGGAAAAAGAGCTGCCGGATGCCTTTCTGCGCCGGTGCATTTTCCACTATATTGAGTTCCCTGATGAAGGCTTGATGTCCCAAATTATTCGCGTACATTATCCGGACCTGGAGGATGCCATGCTCACCCAGGTTTTGAAAGCATTCTATCAACTGCGGGCCATGAACGGTCTGCAAAAAGCCCGGCACCAGTGAGCTGCTGGATTGGATACAGGCGCTGCAGCTTGGGGTGTGGACCCGGCCTGTTTGCACGAGTCATTGCCGTTTGTGGGGGCACTTTTGAAGAAGAACGAAGATATTGAACTTGTACGCCGCCGTCAGGAATGAGGGGGACAGAATGTTTGTGTCGCTTTTTACCGTTTCCGTTCCAATGGACTGAAGGTTTCACTGGAAGAATGGCTGACGCTGATGAATGGTTTACAACAGGGGCTCCATGATTGCTCCTTGCATGGCTTCTATACGCTTTGTCGGGCGGTGGTGGTCAGCAGCGAGACAGATTTTGACCGCTTTGACCAGGTGTTTTTGAATTTTTCCGGGGATTGAGCCTCAAGAGTGGCTGCCGGAGGCGATGCTGCAGTGGTTGGAACATCCAGAGCTGACAAGGAGTGATTGGAAGCTGCTTGGGAAATTCACCAATATGCAGGTGGAGGAGATTGAAACACTGTTTGCCAAACGCTTGCAGGAGCAAAAGGAAGAGCATAATGGCGGACGCAAGTGGGTCGGGACAGAGGGTATACGGCCTTTGTCAACCAGGGAGAAGATGTTCGGAATTCGGGTCGCAGGAGATTCTCGTTATCATTCTGCCTATCGGATTGCCGGAGAGCGGAGATATCGGGACTGGCGCACAGACTGTACCTTGGACTCTCGACAGTTTCAAATGGCATTCCGCAGTCTGCGTCAGCTGTCCAAGGAAACGGATGTACCAAAAACGGAATTGGACATAGGCGGGACAATCCGAAAGACCTGCGAAAATGCTGGGCGCATGGAAGTTATGTATACTCGCCCCAGAAAGAATATGCTAAAGCTTTTGCTGCTTATGGATTCCGGCGGATCAATGGAGCCGTATCAGCAGCTTTGCAGCTTGCTGTTTCAGTCGGTCAGCAAAGTGGGACATTTTAAGGATCTGAAAATTTACTATTTCCATAACAGGCCGGGGAGTCTTATTTATCAGGACCCTACGTTGACACTTTCCAGTGCTGTGGAGACGGAGGGCCTGCTGAAAAACCTCTCTTCGGATTACCGAGCTATTTTCGTGGGCGACGGGGAGATGTCCTGGGGAATTACTAGGAAGAGATGGCGCATCATCTTCCAAAAGCGGATTAGATTGGCTGAAACAATTTAAAAGAAATACCCGCATGCGATCTGGCTGCATCCGCAGGAGCCGCCGGTTGGCAGCAGCTATTGGACACAGTCGTTTCGGCTGATCGGGGAACAATTGACATGTATCAGGTCACTGTAGAAGGGCTGACACAGGGGATGCGAAAACTTTTGGCAAATCGGTAGGTGGTTGCCAGACACTGAAAAATACAAAGCTGTGGGTAGGAGAAACCATGGACAAGGATGATGTGATCGCCTTTTTTAATCGCCGTGCTTTATCATGGGATGCGCGCATGGTGCGTGATGAACTGGTGATCCGTAAGATTTTGGATAATGCGGAGATCTGGGATGGATTGGATATCTTGGATGTGGCCTGTGGAACGGGTGTGCTGATATCGGATTACTTAGCCCGTGGGGTCAGGCATATCACAGGGATCGATATTGCGCCGGAGATGATACGGATTGCACAGGAAAAATTTCCGCAGAAACAGGTAGAATTGATCTGCGGAGATGCGGAGACCATGCCAAGGAAAAAACGCTTTGATCGGATTATGGTATACAATGCGTTTCCGCATTTTGAAAATCCTATGGTGTTGCTTGCTGCACTGACGGAACAGTTGAAATGCGGTGGACGCTTATCCATTGCTCATGGGATGAGCCGCGAACAATTGAAACAGCATCATACCGGCAGCGCCAGGGCAGTTTCTGTTGACCTTCCGACTGCAGAGATTTTAGCCGAAATGATGGAGAAATTTCACCTGTCTGTTGATGTTGTTATATCTGATGAAAGAATGTACCAAGTCAGCGGCAGAAAGTAATAGAAGCCCCAACTCCATAGTCAGGGGATTATATCCGGTGAGGATAGAAAGAAAATAAGAGCGGTGTTGGGCCGCCTCGGCACACTGGCGGCGTTGCTATAGCCTGTCATGTACACAGTAGGGCCTCTAAAAAATATAATTGTGGCTCAGATAGAGAAATTCGCAGAGACATCTGCCGCCGTCAGAAAGTTCTCACCTTGCAGGAATACTGCGAGATGTGGTCGACTTCAAAACCTGCTCCAAGTCCTACAAGATGAAGCGCCGGATTGAAAAACCGGGCAATCTTCCTCAATGTCCATGAGCCCGTGTGACTTAGGAAAAGGTACAAAATCTGCAAACCACCCGGTGCAGGCGATCTGCCGTCACGAAGGAGTCCAGCGCCTTTGCGGCTATCTGAAATGCCCGGAGTGCGGCGGCAATTTGAATTTCCACTTCAACCAGAATAACCTCAACATCAACTTCTTTAGCTGCCAAAACCACAATTCCGGGCTCGTCCACCCACTATATCCGGCTGGACTTCTTGGGAGGGTGGTGCTGGAGGGGCTCCACCGCCTAACCCGCTCCGTCAATGAGTATAAGGACGATTTTGCACAGGCCGTCGTGGGCGCTCCATGAAAGCGGCGAAGCGTGACCCGACAGCAGCAGGTGGTGATCCATTATCACTTTATCGGCGTGTTTATCGCCCCAAGCGCAAGGACATCCCCGAGGGCCGCCATCCTCATGCAAACAAGAGAGGGAGTAGCGGTTCGCTACTCCCGGAACAGACTGCAAGTTGAAGCGCCATAGCAATAAAAAAGCGGAGTGTCCTATAAGGACACTCCGCTTGGATTCTGATGTTCATAACGGATTTGATGAAAACACATTGAAACACCAGCAGGAAACACATTGCCTACAATCGGCACATTGATAAGTCAGTTGGATTCCTCTTAATAATGAAGACAACATAAAAACACGGGAGGGAAACCAATCATCCAGTTTTTTCAAAGGCGAGGCCGAAAAATCAGGGCAAAATAGAACGAACCGGAGAAAGCAGTTTACTTTCTCCGGCTTTTCTCTAGTATTAGCTTAGCCAGCAGACTATTTATGGATAGATGTGTCCAAAACAGTAAAACTCGATAGGGAGCTTCCCGAAAACCCGTACTTCAAAAATGTAAGCAATTTTTTATCATCTACTATTATTCGCTGTTTTGATGCCAACTGTAATCATAGTAATATAATCGTCACGGCTTTGCAGGGACATTTCGTTTAGCCCCCTCCTCGTAGGAATATCCAACCAGCTCTATTTGATTTTGTCCGCAAAAATGAGTATATTATGGTAAACCGTTTCAAGTTTGTTCCAGCCGCCTACACAGAAGACTCGCAGATAAGTTCCAGCAGGACGCACAGTATCGTAAATCTCTATATCCTCTCTACCATAAGCAAAAAAAGCAGTCGTAATCGGCATAGTTTCCGGCTAAGATTTTCTCAACTGAAATTCGGCTCCCGAAATTATCATAAAGACCGAAAAGGGATTTTAGCCGCAAAGAAAAAAATCTCCTGCCACCGCAAAGTCGTCATCGTCATAAGAGCCAGTGATAGGAGCGCTGAGTAAAATGCGTTGTTCGGGAAGTGTGACTGTTTTGATTTCTCCTTCCCTAGCCGTAAGGCTTAGGGACAGTTTTTTGATTTTTGTTCCAAAAGGCTTTCTTCTTGTTTTTCATCTTACCCCCTTGACATTACAGTTACTGTACAGATTATCATACTGTATAGTGAGTGAAATTGCAAGCGTGGAGTGTGAACATGGATATTTTAAATGCGAACCCAAAACCATGGAAAGAGATCAAAGAGATTTATATAGAAGCTTTTCCCAAGTCAGAGCGAAAACCCTTTTTTACAGTTCGACGTTCTGTAAATAAGGGAAAAGCGCTGCTGTTGACAGCAATGGAGAATGAAAAGCTTTGCGGGGCTTTGTACTGGTGATCCCTTACAAAAACATGGTGATGGTGGATTATCTGGCCGTTTCTTCAAAAACCCGCAGCCGTGGAACCGGAAGTAAAATTATGCAGGAAGTATGTCGGTATTTTCCCGGCAAAAAAATCGTTTTGCTGATTGAGCGGCGGATGATACCGCCGAAAATAAAGACCAGCGGATTGCCCGCAGGAGATTTTATTTCCAAAACGGCTTCACCTCCTCAAATATTTATATCACCGGGCGCAGCGGAAATATGGAAATTTTAAACTTTGGTGGCGCAGTATCTAAGCAAGAGTATATGGAAGTGCAGCAGTATGCTCTGGGAAGCTGATGTTCCGGCTGTCCGGCATCAGGCTGGCGTCTAAGAAAGGAGTGATTTTATGAGCAGCTATTTTTTCAAAAGGTAAAATTGAAGGGGCGGCAAATTTGCAGTGTTGTCCGTGCTGGTTTTGTTTGCTGCTATCGCAGAAATGATGCTGCCCTCTCTGCTCGCCCAAATGATAAACAGCGGGGTGGCCAATTCTTCCCGCGGCACGGTGTTGATCCTTGCTGCCGTCATGGCGGGAGTCACGTGCTGGCCTGTATCGTCAATTTTTGTCTGTGAAAATCGCCTCCCGTATTTCCACAGACTTTTCCGCAACGCTTCGCGGACAGGTTTTTGAAAAGGTTCAGAGCTTTTCAGCCGCCGAACTGGATAAATTTGGTACGGCCAGTCTTGTCACACGAAGTACATCGGATATTACAAATGTTCAAAATTTTCTTACCATGCTTTTGCGGATCGGTATTCTTGCACCTATGATGGCGATAGCCGGCTTGAGTTTCTCTGCTGCTACCGGCGGACAGGTCAGCTCTGTCCTTACGGTTGCGATTCCGGTGTTATTGATAAGCTGCGGCATTGTCATTCTGTTCGCTTCCCGTTATTCTGTAAAACTCCGGCAAAAGCTGGATCGGCTCAATCAGCTTTTTCTGGAATCGCTGGAAGGGGTTCGAGTCATCCGTGCTTTCAATAAGCAGCAGGCTGAACGCCGTCGTTTCGGCGAGGCAAATACCGACTATGCCGCAACAGCCATGCTATCCGGCCGAATTACCAGCCTTTTGCTGCCGGTTATCAATGTGATTTTCGGTGTAACCACAGCGGCGGTTTTGGGGCTTGGCGCCCATTATGTCGAAACAGGCGCTATGGAAGTAGGTTCTTTAGTGGCAAACAGCCAGTATATCAGTATGGTACTGAT
>VOFH01004030.1_pt1 | contig 39337 bp, 65 predicted proteins | sample 5384091 | NCBI WGS metagenome assembly VOFH01 (sample SAMN12384727, study PRJNA508395) | human gut metagenome | isolation source: healthy gut G | host: Homo sapiens
TCGATCATCTCGTTGATGAAATTGACGGAAACCATGGAGTGGCCGCACATGGTGGCAATCTCCAAAATCTCATTGGGAGGCAGCAGATCCGTCCGGCCGATGCGGCCCAGAGAGGACTCCACTGTATGGGGCTCCAGCCCCTACCTTGTGGCAGCATTCCTTCACATGGTCCACCAGGCCGGAGACCACAATCGACATCCCCAGATCTTCCTTCTTAAGATCCGCCAGCATGTTGATAACATCCGTCTCATCTTTAAAGGTTGCGGTAATTACGGCGCGGTCTTCCACATGGTCAATCATGTGCTGACGGCCTTCCAGATTGTCCTGCAGATGATTTTTTTCCTTTTGATGCTACTCGTTGCCGCCACGGCAGTCGCCCATGGTAACGCAGTGGTTTTTTCGCAGAGCTGAAAGAACCGCCGCAGTTTGGGGCGGACCCTCATGGTTGATATCCTTGCTGGGCATGCAGAGGAATACAAAATCATGTTTCAGGTTCTCTTCTGTGCCCACGCGGTGTAATGTATGAGACATTGCTGCTTCCTCCTTACTTTTCCTGATACAGGGGACGCCCCAGGCCCACATTGGTTTTTCCGTTGAGCGAGCACCAGACTCCCATTTTATTGACAATCTCCATGTGAGGCAGATTGCCGTCTTGATCGACCTTGGAACAGATGTCCAGGCTCAGGAAGCAATCCAGTGTTTCGGCAGTTTTATAGATGGTTTTCAGCACCGACTCCGCTTTTTCATAGGGAACCGTCATTTCCACAATCGCACTCAGGACCTTCTCATTCAGCAGTTCCTCTTTAAATTTACCCGTCTTGGGGTCGCTCATCATGGTAGTGACGGGGTTGCAAGCCTCAAATTCCACTCCCTCAGCGGCAACAGCCATGGCGATTTTCTCCGCGTCATACAGCCGCGCTCCGTAGCAGGGGCGTCCCAGCTCCACCGCGATACCCACAGTGCCATCTGGGAACCGTCCAGTTACCTCATTGGTCTTCATCTCCTCTGTGCCGCGGCCCGAAATACCTGACTCCGGCGCAATCGTTAGCACATCACTCATCAGGCTCCGGACACTTCTGGGATATTCCAAAGGCTGCTGATAAATCGCCTTCTTCGGACACACGTTGGAGCGCAGACAGACACCACACTCCACGCATTCGTCAAAATCAATATCCACGACCTTATCTGTTTTCTTGATCGCAGACACCGGGCAGCGGTTCATGCACATACCGCAGTTGACGCACAGGTCTTTATTGATACGCATACACTTCATCCCCTCTTTATTTTCTATTGTAAATCGGACACCCGATTGTACACGATGCGCTTTTGATCGGCTGCATCCCCCCCCAGCGCTGCAGATATCCCGTCCTATCCTAACGTGTCAAATTACTTTCCGGCCAGCTTGCAGTAATATGCCGTCCGCTCCTCTGCGTCTCTCTGCGCCTTTGCAAACAGCGCGTCTGCTGTCTCTGGGAACTTTCGATACAGGGAGCTATATCGTACCTCGCCCATCAGGAAGTCCCGGAAACTCGCCGTGGGAACCTTAGAGTCCAGGATGAACGGGTTTCTCCCCTGCGTACCCAGCTCCGGATGATAACGGTAGCAGTGCCAGTAACCACATTCCACTGCTTGTTTTGCCCGCAACTGTGCGTTGCTCATCCCGCCTTTGATCCCGTGGTTGATGCAGGGAGCGTATGCAATAATGACAGAAGGGCCGTCATAGGCCTCTGCTTCCCGGATCGCAAGGAGTGTCTGTTGGGGTCGTAACCCAGTGCCACCTGCGCGACATATACATAACCGTAGCTCATGCACATCACGCCCAGGTCCGTCTTTTTTGGTCTTTTTGCCGGAGGCGGCAAACTGCGCCACCGCCGCCGTGGGCGTCGCCTTGGAGGACTGTCCGCCGGTATTGGAATACACCTCGGTGTCCAAGCAGATGATGTTGACGTTTTCCCCGGAGGCGATCACATGATCCAGACCGCCATAGCCGATGTCGTAGGCCCAGCCGTCGCCGCCCACAATCCACTGGGACGGTTTGAAGAGATAGTCCCTGCGCTGATAGACCGTCCTGATGGGTTCCTGCTCCGTGCCCAGCCGCTCCATGGCGGCGATCAAGCGGTCCGCCCGCTGGCGGGTCCCGTGGCTGTCGTCAAAACGGGCCAAACATTCAGCGGACGCACAGCGCAGTTCTTCATCCTCAACACGCTGCGCCATATGCTCCACCTGTGATTTGAGCCACTTGCGTACAGCGCTGGTGCCGAGCATCATGCCGTATCCGTACTCGGCCGTGTCCTCGAAAAGGCCACTGGCCCAGGCCACTCCCTGGCCCTTTTCATTGGTGCAGAAGGGAATCTCCGGAGATCCTCCCCAAATGTGTGCAGCCGGCGGAGTTGGCGATGCGCATGTGGTCGCCGTAGAGCTGGGTAATAAGCTTGATATATGGAGTCTCGCCGCAGCCGGCACACGCGCCGGAAAACTCCACATAGGGCTTGAGGAACTGGCTGCCTTTGACCGTTGCCTTCTGCGCCGCGGAAATCTCCTTCTCCGTTACATGTTCCAGCGTATAGTTCCACGCCTGGTTCAGCTCCTCCCGCATCGGCTCGAACGGCCTCATCTCCAGCGCCTGAACCGGGCATGTCTTGAGACAGACGCCGCAGCCGGTGCAGTCCTTTCCAGAAATAGAGAGATGATACTGTAGATTCTGAAAACCGTTGGCCCGTTTGATGGGATATGCCTGCGGCGCAGCGGCGGCCTCTTCCCCGCTGAGCAGTGTTGGGCGAATCACCGCGTGGGAGCAAACGGCAGCGCAGCGGTTGCACTGGATGCATTTCTCCGCATCCCACCAGGGAACCTCAATTGCAATCCCCCGCTTTTCCCAGCGGGTATAACTCTGCTCCCCAGCTTCCATCCTCATGCCCCTCAAAAGCGCTAACCGGAAGCTCGTTGCCCTCCTGCCGTCCCATTTTGAAGAGTACCTTGCGGAAAAATTCTGGGGCGGCTCCTGCTGTCCTCCTCCGCATCCTCAGCACGGGCCCAGGTGTCAGGCACGTCCACCCGGTGAATCCGCCGGGCTCCTTGGTCAATGGCGGCGCAGTTCATATCCACCACATCTTGTCCTTTGGCGCCGTATGTCTTATTGACCTCTGCCTTTAAATCGGCTATCGCCTCCTCCAGTGGGAAAATGGGACAAAGGGCGAAAAAGCCGGCCTGCATAACCATATTGATTCTGCCGCCCAGCCCCAAGTCCTTTGCAATGCTGAAGGCATCCAGCGTATAAAACGCCGCTTTTTCTCCCAGATCTGCCGTTTCAACGAGGCGGGCAGATTTTCTCCAGCTCCTCGTCAGACCAAATTGTGTTGAGCAGGAAGCTGCCGCCCTTCTTGAGGTCCGCAATCAGATTGTATTGATGTACATACGCCTGATTGTGGCAGGCAATGAAATTCGCTGCCTTGATCTGATAGGAGCCTTGGATTTTTTCAGGCCCAAAGCGCAAGTGGGAAATCGTGACGCCGCCGGACTTCTTGGCGTCGTAGGCAAAGTATGCCTGTACATAGGAGTCCGTGTGGTCTCCGATAATTTTGACTGCGGACTTATTTGCGCCAACTGTCCCGTCAGAGCCCAGTCCCCAGAATTTGCAGGAGAAGTTCTTAGACGGCGTGGAATCAAAAACAGGAGAAAACTCCGGGAGAGAGCGGTGGGTCACGTCATCGGTAATGGAAACGGTGAAACCATTCTTGGGCTGATCTGTCTCCAGATTTGCATAGACTGCCATCACGTCCATGGGCGTAAAGTCCTTAGGTCCAAGGCCGTACCTCCCGCCCACAATCAACTGCGCGTCCTTTTGGCCTGCATAGACATTTCGGATATCCAAGTAGAGCGGCTCTCCCATCGCTCCGGGCTCCTTCGTGCGGTCCAGAACCGCAATGCGGCGGACAGTCGGTGGAATGACGCTCAGGAGTTTTCCGGGGCAAAGGGGCGGAACAGGTGGACCTCCACCATGCCAAGCTTTTGCCATGTGCGTTCCAGTAGTCAATCGTCTCGCGGATGACGCCGCAGGCAGACCCCATAGCAATGATGATGTTCTCCGCATCTCCGGCGCCATAATAGTTGAAGAGCTTGTAATCTGTCCCGGCCAGGGTGTTGATCCGCTCCAAATACCCCTCCACGATGCCGGGAACAGCCTCATAGAATTTGTTGACAGACTCCCGGACCTGGAAAAAGACGTCGGGACTCTCCGCAGAGCCGCGGGACTTGGGGTGGTCTGAGTTCAGGGCGTTTGCGCGAAACTCTTGCAGTGCCTCCTGGTCAATCAGATCTGCAAGATCTGTCTCATTCAGGAGCTCAATTTTTTGATACTCATGGCTTGTGCGAAAACCGTCAAAAAGTGCAGTACCGGCACACGGCTGGAGATCGCGCTGAGGTGCGCGGCGCAGGCCAGGTGATATGCCTGCTGCACAGAACTGCCAGCCAGCATGGTGAAACCGGTATTGCGGCAGCTCATCACATCCTGGTGATCGCCATAAATGGATAAGGCGTTGGATGCCAGTGCCCTGGCGCTGACATGGAAAACGCCGGGCAGCAGTTCACCCGCAATTTTATACATATTCGGCAGCATCAGCATCAGTCCCTGGCTGGCCGTATAGGTGCTGGCCAGCGCACCGCCCTGAAGCGCGCCGTGGATGGCTCCGGCAGCACCGCCCTCATGCTGCATCTCCCGGACGTCCACAGTCTGCCCAAACAGGTTTTTCCGTCCCTGCGCGCTCCATTCATCCATCAACTCAGCCATGGTAGAAGATGGCGTGATGGGGTAAATGGTAGCTACTTCAGTAAACGCATAAGATGCATACGCCGCAGCGGTGTTGCCATCCATGGTTACACGGATTGCTTTTTGTTTCATTTGCATCTCCTTTTTTGTTTTACTATATTATAGAATATCATACAATATAATAGTATTATAGCAGAGTTACTAGTTTCACACAAGTACCACGCAGCATTTTCAGCATGTTTTTACACAGAATTCTGTTTGATGATGCGGGACTCTATAATCATAGTAAAAACAATGTAATTTCCTTATTTTCTCCTTATGTTACTGCCGGAAAAGTTTTCAGCAAAATCACGAATTGAGTGATCGTTTTTCGTAGCATTGAAAAATTTAAATCACATGAAAAGTTCTTTTCTTTGAACGCAAAATATTTTAAAAATCTGTCAACTGGGCAGGGCGTTTCTCCAGAAATGCTCCCATGCCTTCATATTTGTCATGCGTAGAGAATGCCAGCCCAAAGGAGGTCGCCTCCAATTCAAGTCCACTGGCCAGGTCCATATCCATACCGGCGTTGATCACACGCTTTGCAAGCGAGACAGCATAGCCGCCTTTTTTAGAATTTTTGTCCCATGGCATAACATGCATCCATTAATTCCTCTGCAGGTACAATTTGGTTCACCAGCCCAATCCGATACGCCTCCTGTGCGTCAATCATATCGCAGGTAAAAATCAACTCCTTCGCCCGTCCTTTTGCCCACCAGTCTGGACAGCCGCTGTGTTCCCCAAAGCCCGGAATAATGCCAAGCCCGCACTCTGGCTGTCCAAATTTTGCGGTTTCCGCCGCAACCCGGATGTCACAGGCCATGGCAATCTCACAGCCTCCCCCAGGGCATAGCCATTGACAGCGGCAATGCTGACCTGAGGCATATTCTCCAGCAGAGAAAAGGTCCGATCAGCCAAGCGGGCCATGGCCAATCCCTCCACTGCGGTCGCTTGGTGCATTTCCGAAATATCCGCTCCAGCTACAAAAGCCTTGGTGCCAGCACCGGTCAGAATTAAAATCCGGATATCCCTACGCAATTCCATTTCTTTCAAACACGCATAGAGCTCATCCAGTGTCTCGGAATTGAGTGCATTCAGCGCCTTTGGCCGATTGATCTGCACAAGCGCAATCTGGCCTTGTATGTCGATCGTAAGATTTTTCATCGTGGCATCCTCCTAGTTTTGATGTATGGTTTATGAATTCTATAATATAGTATATAATATTATAATATAGTTTTTGAATTTGTCAAGTGCCACGCAGATGTTCTGTGTCATCTGCCGGGCTGCTATATCACGCACGTCCCACGGAACATCCGGTGCCTTTCTCATTGAACAGGAAGCCACCAGCTCTAATGTACAGCCTTCTAAATGTTTAAAAGAAGCCCGTTTTTCGAATGATTCTTCGAAAAACGGGCTCCCCTGATCTCCATGTGTACTTTTTGCAGGATGGCAGCAGATTACCTGTGTTGTCTTTCTTTACAAGCAAGCTCATTCAGCGCGTTGTTTCCAGCTGCCCGAAATCACCGTATCTACGGCAAAGTGTTCAACGATCCTCCTGATCTTTCAGCAGTGATTTGTCTGAGGCTGCGCCTGGCGTCTCTGGGTCTTCCGGTGCCTACGGATGAGTGCAAACAAGAGCACCGCCGCCAGTGCTATGGCGGCTAGGATGATCTGAACCACAGGAAGCTCTCTAGGCAAAACACAGAATGTGGTTTGTCTCGCTGTTGCCGGACAAAAGCAGATAGTGGCCGTCTCAGTATACTCCTGTGACTCCCAACCGTTTTCACCCTGTACCCAGACACTCCACCGGCCTCCCTCTTCCGGCAGGCGGTAGTGAATCGTATAGACACGGTCTTTAGATCGGGATCATCCACCGTAACAGTCCAGGCGGTACCACTGTACTGCGTCCCACCCTGATCGGTCCAACACACCTCTTCTCTGGCATACGCTACTTTCGCGCGGCTGCCAAAGCTGCCGTCCACCAGGATTCTCGGCAGCTCGCCGCTGCCAGACAGCGCTGAGGTGTAAGGGGTATAGACTGCCTCCACGGTCTGACTGGCAGTAATATGGCGGTAGTCCAAATCCGGCCACGCCGCAGAATAGCCCTCCTTAGCCGGAAGCTCTGGCAAAACATCGATCCCTTCCCCATAGGGGAACTGACACAATGCCCACCAGCTCATCATCCGCAGTAAAGGTCAAGGTGAGCTTGGAAAAATCCGTCGGGACATCCGGCAGGAGGCAGAGTGCTTCCAGCGTGACCGGCTCGCTTCCCCGCATAGCTGATGCCATCAATTGCCGCCAAATCCTCGCTGGCAAACAGATTTCCGGAGACCGTTCCATCCGTCTCTATACTTCCGGCCACGGCGCCAGTATATGCGCCGCCTTCCGCAATCTCCACCAGTGTGCGGCACTCTGTGAGATCGCTGCCAAGGCCGGCGATCCCGCCAATATAATGAGTTCCGGACAACGTGCATTTACTCCAGCAGCTATGGACAGTTCCCCAGGAGGCGCCGGCTATGCCGCCCACATAGCTTCCATCCGTACTAGCCACATCACCGTAATTTTCGCAGTTCTGCACCCGCCCCATATCCATGCGGCCCACGATGCCGCCGGCATAGTCTTTTTTTCCTGTCACAAGGCCGGTGTTTACACATCTGAACAGTACGGCCCTGGTCTCCACCCAAACATCCAGCGTGTGGTCTCCCGCCTGATTCCAATCATCCTCCGGGTCGTACTCAGGTCTATAGCCAGCAGAGCCGGCAATCCCTGGCCACATTGACATCCCCTCTACGGCCCCCTCATTCCGAGAGGAGGAGAGCCGCCCGGTGGTCTGACTCTCGATCTGCTCCCGATCCGAGACATCCTGGAAGCGGTCCTCTAAATCAGTCTCCTGCATCCTGGCTCCCTCGTCTGAGAGCAGGCTGCTAATCACACCGAGCTGCCCGCTGATCGCCTTTAAATCTGCCGTGACCGTGTCTACCGATGAATCCGCCAGTGTATGAAGCCCATCCGCCTGGTCCATCAGGCTCGAAAAGGCTTCATCCAGGGCATCCGCTCCTCTGTGATGGCGCTATCCAGGGACGGAAAGGAAATCGCCGGCTGATCGGACAGGTCCTTCAGCACCTGATGCAGCTCAGAAGCGCTGTCCGCCATATCGTCCATGAGCGCAGAGAGCTCCTCTCCCAACCGGCTGAGTCGGGAGAGGATGCCGCTGGCCTCGTCTCCCCCTGCGCCAACGCCCGCAGGCTCTCCAACAGGTAGTCAGCAGCGGCCCCGGCTCTTCCTAGAATCACTTCCGCCAGCTCCTCAGCCGCACTCACGCACTGTTTCAGTGCCTCCTGTGTTTTCTCCTCGTCCCCAGGGCATCCCGCAGAGCCTTGACTGCCTCTTGCAGCTTTGCCAGCGCGCCCCTGCACGCCTCTGGAATCTTTCGCAGCTCCTCCATAGCCAGGCGCAGACTACGGATGCTCTCCTCTCCCAGCTGGCCCATCTCTTCCGCTCGATCCAATGCGCCGGACAAGTCCTCCACCACATCCGAGAGGTCTTTCAGCTGTCCGTCCACATCGTCCAGAACCGGCTCCAACTGATCCAGCGTACGAGAGATCCGGGCAGACAGGTCATTGACTTGGCCGATACCCTCATCCGCCCACGCTGTCATGGCGTCACTCAAATCCCCCACGGCATCCTTTGTCAAGCGGGTCTGGTCGGAGATCGCCTGCATTTGAGCGGAGAGATCATCCGCAATGACTCCCACATCATCCAGCAGTGCGTCACTCATGTTCTGGAGCGTACTCAGCTCATCCCCAAGCCGCTGAAGAAAGCTCTCGTTGAATAGCAGCGTCACATCCGGCTCCATCTGTCCGGCCACTCCACCGATATCCTTTCGGCCCATGACTTTTCCCGTGTTGACGCAACCATCCAGGCAGCCAGATTGCCGCCCGGCAATCCCGCCCACATTATAGCCAATATGAGGATAACCCACCGCACCTTCGTTGCGGCAGCTCTGCAAAAGTCCTGTGGAATATCCAGCAATGCCGCCCACATCTGTCCAACCAGCAACCTGTTCCCCCAGGTTCAAAGGGTCCTCACTCTTGGCGGGAGTCTCGGAGGTGGGATTGATGTCTCCTTGATTGGTACACTGAATCACACCACCCAGATTCTGTCCGGCAATTCCGCTCACATGGAGGTTTCCTTCCACAAGGCCAGAAAACGTACAGTTAATCAGCCGCCCCTCCGCCTCGTTGATGCCGGCAATCCCGCCCACACTGTTCTCACCCTTGACAGTCCCCTGAAATGTGCAGCGCAAAAGCTGCCCACGGTTGCTGCCTACGATACCGCCGGCAGTGTCCCGAAAATCTGTGGGAGAGACTGTTCCCCGCACACTCAGGTCCTGGACGACACCGCCCACCTGCACATAGCGGAACAGGCCCTGCACATTGCCGTTGCCTGTAACCAGCAGGCCGGAAATCGTATGCCCCTGGCCATCAAAGGTTCCGCCAAAGGTTGGAATGGGTCGGAAGTCCGTTCCAGTCAGATCAATGTCCCCGGCCAAGAGGACCGTCTTTCCCTGAGACCAGCTGTCCAAGGAGCAATTTTAGAAAGCTCTGCCAAATCCTGTGCTGTTTCAATCGTTATGGTATTCTCTGCCGCCCACGCAGATGGAGCCGCTGTAAGCAGCAGCAAAACAGCGGACAGCGCCAGTGCCATCCCTCTATGTATGCGTTTCATGCTCTTCCTCCTTGGAATGTTCCTCGTCTCCCGTCTCCACCATTGCAGAGACTTCTCCGTGGATGACACCATGCATCGTGGCGTCCACAATACCGCTGACCCGTCCCCGCACCCGGCCGCTGACATAGACCGTGCCGCCGCTGAGCAGACTTGAGCGCTCATGCTCCGGGAATTTGAGATTGAAGCGGGTGCGCTCCACAATGCGGTCTCCCAAATAGAGCATCTGCGGCAGGATGAACATCACCAGGAACATGGAGATCAAGGTTCCTCGGCACAGACACTCTCCAATCCCGACGATGCTAGCCTCCGTGGTGATTTTTGCAATGAGGAACGCCGCTACGGACAGGATAGAGCCGGAGGTGAGGACGGTTGGAAAGGCAAGGCTCAGCGCGCGGATCATGGCCTGCTCCTTGGACATGGAGCCCTTGAGCTCATTGAACCAGGAGGAGATGACGATGGCGTAATCAATATTGGCGCCCATCTGAATGGCGGTGACAATGAGATAGCTCATGAAGAAAATGGGCTTTCCGTGATGCCCGGGAAGGCAAAGTTCACCCAGATACTGCCCTGAATCACCAGAATCAGCAGAATCGGAAGCCCTACGGACATAAAAGGTGAACAGCAGCACGATGATGACAAACACCACCGACAGTACACTGATCATGACATTATCCCTGGCAAAGGAAATCGACAGATCATAATCACTGGTGGAGTCTCCCACCAGATAGACACTGTCCGGCTCATAGTATCGCTCCGCCTCCGCATGCACAGTTTTGAGAAAGTCGAAGGTCTCCTCCCCCTCCTCCGGCAGATTCAGGCTGATGACCATGCGGGAGTAATGCTCTCCATCATCTGAACCCGGGCGTCCATCAACTGTTCATAGAGATCGTCAATGTCTGGTTCAGACCCTCGTCCAAAGAGACATAGCCTTCCTCCTTACAGTCGTGGATGAACAGGAAAATGTCCATCAGTGGAATGGTGTAGTCGTCCACGCCCCCACAATCCGCCCGTACTCCTCCTGATCGGCAGCATAAGCAGAGTACAAAAGGCAGGCAAGTTCATAGTCCATATCAATCAGCTCGGAAAATTGTCTGGGCGTCAGCGCGTCGGTCAGGGTATAGCCGTCCATCGCCTCAATATTGGCAAGCCCCATGGCAGAGTCCACCTGCTCGTAGGTCTCCAGCCGCTCCAGCAGTGCCTTTTCACTGTCATAGTCCCCTTGGGAACCAGCAGAGCCATCACATTTTGGGGGCCAAAGGTCTCGTTAATCCGCTGCTGGGCGATCTGAGCCTCGTTCTGACGGGCCGTTTCAATCTGGCTGTAGCCGTAGACGTAAGGACACCGGTTGGAGAGCAGAAAGCCGCCCACCAGACACAATGTGAAAACCGGCACCCCGATGAAGCGCAGCTTCACAGCCCACCCCCCAGCGGTCGATGCTGGGAACAAAATTTTTGTGCCGGGTCCGCTCCATCGCCTTGCAAAAAATCATCAAAGGCCCGGCATCAGAGTAAATACAGACAGTATGCTCAGGCAGATGGCCTTGATCAACACCATACCCATATCAAAGCCAATGCGAAACTCCATAAACATCATGGCAGCCAAACCGGAAATGGTCGTCAGGCTGCTGGCGGAGATCGCGGGAATCGCGGCGCTCAGAGCGGTAATGCATGCCTCTCGATCTCCGGCGTGCTCCCGCTCCTCCAGAAAGCGGTGCAGTAAAATGATGGCGTAGTCAATCGCCAGAGCCAGCTGCAAAATCACTGTGACGGGTTGGAGACAAGGAGATCTCTCCAAAGAAATTCGTCCCCAGGTTCAACAGCGCCGCCGACGCAAAGGTAATCACCAACACCGGAATTTCGGCATAGGACCGGGAGGTAAACAGCAGCACCAGCAGAATCACTACCGCCGCAATCGCCAGGATCACTCCCATTTCCTGTCCCAGGGTATCGGCCTGATCTGCTCCCACCGGCGAGTCTATATAAAAGTCGTAGGGTTCCAGCAATTCCTTGATGCCGTTCAGGGCGGAAAGGCTGATGTCGTCATCCTCCTCACCGTCAAAGGTCACGGAGATCAGTGCGTCCGCTCCTTTAAAATACGCGGCGATATCCTCCGGCGTCTCCTCCGCGTCATCGTCGGCCGTTGTGTTTGCACCAGCACTTCCCCCAGTACAGCAGAGGGGAGACGCCCTCAATGCTCTCCATACGCTCCGCCAGAGATCTGGCAATGTCCGGCGTCACATGGGACACCATAACTCGGGCGGTTGCAAAGGTGGTCAGTTCCTCTTCCATAATGGTCAGGCCCTGCCGGGTTTCTGTGGTAGCCGGCAGATACTCTGTAATATCATTGCAGACGGCTACCCACCCTCTGGAAAAAGCGAAAAATCGCAGCGCAGAAATAGAGGAAAAGATCAGGTTCCGCTTGTCTACAATCATGGTAGCCAAGCGGGTGAAAAAGGAGGGTTTTTCTGTCTGCTTATCCACGGTGTTCCTCCATAGAATCCTGGGAAGCCGCTTTTCCGCTCCAGTGCATGCTGCACTGCTTGAGATAAGCGGTCCCACTCAATTCCGTTCCCACGCTGGTAAAAACGGACTCACAGGGATAGTTCCCCACCGTGGTGCGGAGGGATGAAACAGCGTAAAGCCTCCGCCGCCGTTCTCACGGCCTGTGACGGATTTTCAAACCCCAGCAGTGTTAAAACCCCGCAATGCTTCCTCCAGAACTGGTAATGGACAATCGTCCGTCTCTAGGTCCCAATTGGCTGTGCAGGGTTACTTGGTACTCCTTTTGCATCACAAAGCCTCCTGATAGGTTTCTTCATGCTTAAAGTACGCCCTATATTCCGCGACTACAACATGCAAACCACCCCCTTTGTCGGAATTCTGACAAAGAAGGGCGGTTTGCATACTGGAAAGACAGAGCGAGGCGTGATATACTAATTATAAATGTAGCTAATTGTCGGAGGCCCCTATGAAACACAAATCCTATGAATCCTCCTATGCCACCAAGCAGGTCATCTGCGCTTCCCTGAAAAAGCTGATGGCCCAAAAGCCTTTAGAAAAAATTACTATCAGCGAAATTATGGATGACTGCGGCATGGTACGCCAGCATTTTTATTATCACTTTGAAGATATTTATGACCTGGTGCGCTGGATGTTTCAGGAAGAGGCCGTCTCCCTGCTGAAACGTCAAGAGGGAGCGCTGCTGTGGCAGGAGGGACTGCTGCAGCTCTTCCAGTATCTGCAGGAAAACCGTGCGGTCTGTCTGTGCGCTCTCAACTCCCTCAGCCGTCCTCACCTGAAGCGGCTCTTCTTTTCGGACATCCACGCCATCATCCGCCGCAGCGTGACGCAGATCACCGACTTCCTGGGGTGTTCCGATGACACAGAGCCGGAAATGTTCACCCACTTTTATGTCATTGCACTGGCTGGTCTTGTGGAGAGCTGGCTGCTGGGTGAGATTGATAAAACCCGGGGCAGTTGATTCAATTTACTGACACTCTGATCCAAAACCAAATTCGCGGGGCTGCGGTGCAGCTCCAGGAGCAGGCATCGGATACCCCCGTAGCTCCTGCATCCATTGTATATCACACAACCAGAGCCGAACGGAAGTTACCGTTCGGCTCTGGTTTACATTTACATCCATCTTTTTTCTCATACCGGTTCCGGTCAAGCGCAGGATTTGGCACTTTCCGGGGCTCATCGGGTCATGGCTGTTGGCGATTCTAACTGGCGGGAAAGCTGGCTCATTAGAATATTTTGTCTGGAGTTCATCAATCACATCAAACAGCTCCGCTAGCTCCACCAGTATCGCATACTTGTTCCGCAGGGCCTGAAACTCCGCCAGGGCGGTCTCCAGCAGCTGGTGTGCGTACTCCCGGTTAGAGAGCACTTTTACAATGGAGGAGTAGCCGCGCTCCCGGTCGGCAGGAACAATATTCACAAAGGCGCGAACCGGTTCTGTGGGGCGCCCTCTATCATGCGGACCACCGCAATGTTGCCAATGACCTCCCTGGCCTGCTCCAGACGAAATTTTTCCGCAGCAGCAGAGTCGTTCCACTCAAACAGGCTGTGGAGGACCGCCCCCGTGGGGCGGCTTTCCTCCAGCACGTTGCCCGGAGTGATCCTGCCGTGCTTGCGCTCAATGCGCTCCAACTCCTCTCCCGCCGATTGGGCGGGCAGGGAATACTTGGGAATTTTCCACTCATATACCATGCATCTCGCCTCTCTTTTCTGTTTCAGCCCCATTTATCTAGCCGTGCCGCCCACGCCTGGGCAGGCCCTTTCTCTTTGCGCCACGTCTCTTGCAATCCACCTCATGGAGCCCAACCGTGTCCCGCCATGCCACACCGTACCCCATTCCGCCGTACCCCGGTGAACCGTACCCCGCCTGCCGCGCCTCACTCGAACCCGCCCCGCCAAAACAAACCATGCCAATGAAACCTCACGCAGCCTTGCCCCAGCAAACCATGCCGTACCTCGCACAAACGAACCTCGACTTACCTAACCATGCCTGCCATGCCCCACCCGGCCTTGCCTGGCCCCGCACAGCCACACGCAGCCACAACTTGCCCTGCTTGCCCAGCCATGCCTGCCTTGCTCCAGCCCTGCCGTGAGAAATCGTCCCGCCGTCCTAGCCCATCGCCCCCCGCCTGCCGTGCTGAGGGACAATTTCGATCAGACAACGTGATACATTCCAAAAGAGCCGCCGCGCTCCGGGCGTCATTCACCGATTCCGCAGGCAAAGCCACCCAAATTAAAAAGGTTGATGATCTGTTCATGGGTGAACACGGCCGTATTGAAGCGGATGGGCAGAATCACGGACCACTCCCTTGAATTCTCCCCGGTAGCGGAGGTCCGCAGCACCCATGCCCACCCGGACCATGTCCTCCCGAATTTCAGGCGTGCCGTGGATTCTCACCATGTCACCATTGATATGGAAGGCAGAGTTGGGAATGGTCTTGTTTTTCGTCACACCGGTCCGGAAGCCGGCAGAGACAGCCGCCGCCTTGAACGCAACAGAGGGGAAGCCAAACTCCGCCCCTTCCGCCACTGCCTGGTAGAATGCCTCCATGGTAGGCTCTGCCGGTTTTTTGTCAGCCAATAGAGGCTGTCAATAAAAATCAGCGGCAGGGTTGCGGATGGATCGAACCTTGGTCTTCGCCACCTTCATCTGCTTGTCCAGAATCTCTTTTTCGCTTTCTCGCTCCACGCGTGGACAATCAGCGGAGAGTCTCCCACCAAGGTCAGTTCAAACGTACTGATCTCAATGGCAGGAATATCAAACCCAGTCTCTATCGCCATATAATTTCTCCTTTCTTTTTTCATAGCAGTGCAGATCGTGCCGCCGAAGGCGGGAACCAGCGGCCTTTCGCATCTATGATAGCATGTATGCAAGCTGTTTGGGAAGATCAGCCGCAGAAAATACAGATCATTCTGAAACGCTTACCCAGGACACCTTCCAAATTGCTCTCATACCGCCCTCTGCCAGTCTCTGTATTCATCTTCTGAATACCATCCATTCCAAAAAAAGCAGGAACACACGCTCTGCCGCAGCCGCTTTTCAAACGGCAGTTGGCAAAAGGCACCGCACAAGCCAGATCATTCTCATTCAGAATGGGCTGCATACAATACCATTTCTTTCATTTTCCATACCGCTCTTGCTAAAATAAAGCTGGAGGCCTAGCCCTAACACTGGAGCAAAGGAGTGCAGGACCATGTACAACATGAAAAAGAGCGCAGCTACTGGGAGGGTACCCACGCGGCCAACCGGAGAATCATGTATCTTGCGGCAGGCTATGAACAAGAGGACATTGTCAAAAGCCCCACATCGGTATCGCAAATACGTTCTTTTGAGGGTTCCCCGGGCACCGGACATCTGCGGAGTCTGGCGGAGTCTGTCAAAAAGGGCATCTGGATGAATGGGGGATGCCGATGGAGTTCGGCGTTCCGCCACCTGCAGGAAACATCGCCACCGGCTCCGACGGGTTGCGCTATGAACTGGTCTTGCGGGATATTGTCGCCATGTCCATCGAGGCTGTTGTCCGCGTCCACAAGCTGGATGGACTGGTGATTCTGGCCTCCTGCGACAATGTGATCGCCGGGGCATATCTGGCGGCTCTGCGGGTTCATATCCCCTGTATCGTTGTCACCGGCGGCATCATGGGGGCAGGAAGCTACTGCGGGCAAGCCCTGGTGCAGGCCGATAGTGGATGTGGCCGCCATCCGGGGAGACTCGGAGCTTCTCGACATCGTACAGGAGCATGTCTGTCCCTCTTTCGGAGCCTGTCCATCCATGGGTACGGCATGCACCATGCAGATTCTGGGCAAGGCGCTGAACCTGGTTCTTCCGGGAACTTCCACCATCCCAGCTGCAGACAATTTAAAGCTGCGAAGCTGCGTCCGGGCCGGTCGCTTTATCGTAGAGCAGGTCCGGCGCGGCATATGCCCGGAAGATTTAATGAGCCGGGGGAGGTTCTTTTCAATACAGTGATGCTGGATCTGGCCATAGCCGGCTCCACCAACGCAGTGCTCCACCTGCTGGCGTACAGCCAGGAGCTGGGGCTGGGACTCACGTTGGATGACTTCGACCGCATCGCCCGGAGAATCAAATGTCTGGTGGGCGTGGTGCCCAGCGGCCGTCCCACCGTGATTGACCTTGATCGTGCCGGCGGTGTGCCCGCCGTGATGAAGCGCCTGGAGACGGAAGTATATACCGGGGAAACAACACTGCTTGGAAATACCTGGGGCGAGTATCTCACTGGAGTCCAAGTCCCAGACGACAGTATCATTCATCCCCTGCAAGCCCCCTCAGCGATAGTGCCGGCATGCGGATTCTCCGGGAAATTTGGCGGAAGCGGGCGCGGTCTGCCGCCCCACTGGCGTACCGGAGAGCATGCGTGCCTTCTCTGGACGGGCGCGGGTCTTTGATCAGGAGGAGCTGGCTGGAGGCGGCGATGCGGGACGAAATCCAGGCGGGAGACGTAATCGTACTGCGCTACGAGGGTCCCAAAGGGTTCCCCTGGCATGAACGAGCTGATGAAGGTGACAGATCGGCTCATCGCCAAAGGTATGGAGCAGACGGTTGCCCTGATTACGGACGGGCGCTTCTCCGGTTTCAACCATGGCACCATCATCGGGCACGTGGCACCGGAGGCCATGGCCGGCGGCCCTCATCGCTTTTGTGGAGGACGGCGATATCATTACATACAGCATTCCAGAGGGTATCTTACAGCTAGAGGTAACGGAGGATGTGATCGCGGAGCGAAAGCAACGCTGGAAGAAGCCAGAGCCCAAGATCAAAAGCGGTGTGCTGGCCCTCTATGGAGCCACCTGCCGGCCAGCCTCCGAGGGCGCAGCCATGCAGAACTGGTGAGGCCGCTTCAGTACTCCGGCTTTCATTCTTGTGCTGCTCCACCCCACACGGGCATTTTCCCAGGAAATGAATCTTGTATAAAAAAAGGAGCCAATGATGAACCAGGAATATACCGCCAGGGGATTGCCAAATACGCGGGGGCCTTTATCGCGTGGATGATTGGCTCCGGGTTTGCCTCAGGTCAGACGACTGCAGTTTTTCACCAGTTATGGACTGGCAAGCTACACTGCCATCGGCCTTAATTTCATCGGCACGCTGTTTTTCGGAGTTGTTTTTGTGGAGACGGGGTATCGGAACCGGGAGTTCTCCCCTTCAACCATTTTCTTTACTTTGCGGGAATCGGGCAGGCCGGTTCTATTCCGGTCTGATCGCCGTTATTGTGTTTTTGCTGATGGCGGTTTTAATCTCGGGTGCGGGAGCCACCCTGCAGGAATACTATGGTCTGAACCACCTCGCAGGGTCGTTGTTGATGGCGGCAGCAGTTTTGGCTGCGTACCTCTCTGGGTTTGAGCGGTTGATCTTTGTCATCTCCAAGGTCGGTCCTGCCGTGATCGCCTTCACCCTGGCTGTCGGGGTGATCACGGCTGTTCGGGACTGGGAGATCTATCCATGGCATCCAGCCAGGCTGCCGTGCTCTCTCCCCTGCGGACATCGCCGCACTGGGGCATCAGCTCACTGTTATACCTCTCTCTAAACTTTTCTCCGGCGGTGCGTATTTTACGCAGCTGGGCGTCAGCGCGGAGCGGGAAAAGGATGTAACATACGGCATGATCGTAGGAATTGTGGTCCTTATGGCCGCCATCGCCATCGTGAACACCGCTTTTTTGCTCAACGCCCAGCCCATGGCGGAGCTGTCCATTCAATTCTGTACCTGGCGGAAAAAATCTCCCACCCCCTGGGCGCCGCCTTTTCCATTATTTTGATTCTTGGTATTTTCTCCTCCTGCTCCTCCATGATGTGGACGGTATGCAGCCGCTCTCTCTTTCTCTGAAAAGCGCACGCAGCAGTTCTTTGCCGCAGGTGTAGCTGCGGGAGCCTTTTTTCATTGGGCTGCTGCCGTTTACCAAGCTCATCAGTGTCTTTATCCCCTAGTGGGCTATGCGGGCATTCTGCTTCTTCTCATGGTGGTCCGCAAAGTCTTGCGTGAGAAGGATGAGAGAACGCCCGCGCCCTCAAAGCCCGAGTAAAGCCGCGACCGGTACAGGCAATGGCGGGGATGCACTCTGAATAACCGAGAACACAGCGGCCCGGTGCGGATATCCGCATCGGGCCGTCCTCTCATTCGCTGACTCTTTGCATGGCATCTGCCTTATATTCGGTCAGAAAGCGCTGTCGGACTTTCGCGGAGCACTCCGCTTGTCCCCACATTGCCTCAATCACACCACCCAGAATTGGCGGTACTGTGGCCCGGATTAGGGTGGCCATAGGCGATGCCTGCGCCTTCAACTCTTCTGCATATTCCGGAAATGCGGCAAAAATTCCGCCGCCCAGAACTCCCTGGTAGGGGCCTCCAAACTGCCTCTCCGCCGCAAATGTAAGCTCCGCCAGAGCATGTACGGCCTTTTGGAAAATTTCCTCCGCCGCAGCATCTCCCTCCTTTCGCGCCTGAAATACCGTGCGGGCGAAAGATGCGATGTACGGCCTCCCCCCTCATAAATACCGGGGATGTTTTCTCCGGCGGCATCCCCATCTGCTCTTGAATCAGGTCATAAAGCCGCGTATACGGCGCTCTGCCATCACAGTAACGGAAAACCGCCAGAATTGCATCGCGTCCAATGGCATAGCCGCTGCCCCCAGTATCAATGAGGTAGCCCCATCCACCTAAATGAACAATCCTTTCTCCAATCCGGGCGTAGAGGGACGAGCCGGTTCCGCTGATGATACAGCACCCGTCCTGGTGTCCCAGGGTCCCGGAGATCAGATTGACAGCATCATCTTCAAATCGTATTGTGACGTCGGGAAAATAGGGCCGGATATACCGTCCCAGCTCACCGCCGAAATAATCGGTGGCGGCCACGCCCTATATATGGACACCAGTGTTCCATCTCCTGGTATGCGGGCCACCAAATTCTGCAGAACACCCAAGAGGCTTTCACACGCTGAATCAATCCCGATATCCATGGCATTACAGCCCTGCGTCAGTGATCTGGCCAGAATATGCCCCGTCTCCTCAAATAGGACCGCGTCCGTCTTGGTTCCTCCGGAATCAATGGCAATAAAACATCGCATAAGCTTCCCTCTCCTCAGAGAAATGAGTGTGCGGTGAGCTGTCCCCTGCCGCAAACCGGTTCCCTACTGCCGTCAAAGGCCGGGTCCACATATTTCTCAAACCACGCCTTCAGTTCCCCGGTTAACTCGGCAACGACTCCAGCGCAGGACCTATGGCCCATCAGATTGTTCTCCTCATCCGGATCTTCCACCAGATCATACAGCTCGTTCGGCCCATCCGGCAGGCGCAGGACCAGCTTCCACTCCTTGGTTCGGATCATACGGCAAGGGCCATATTCGTCAAATACAACCACGCTGTCCCGAACGCGCTCTCTTTCGCCTGTGAGCAGCGGCGCAAAACTGACGCCCGGCATGTTATCCGGTTTTTCAAACGCAATGCCTGCAAGGTCCAGGATGGTCTCATAAAAAGTCATAGTGGCTGACCATTTCATGATTGACAACACCTTGTAAAATTGTTCCAGGCAACGAGAAGATTCCAGGCACCTTCACGGCGGAATCGTACGTATTCACAGGGTTCGTTCCGTTCCCCTTGCCCCAGATACCGTGGTGTCCCATACTCATGCCGTTGTCCCCAGAGAAGATGATCAGTGTGTTGTCCAGCAGCCCTTCCGTCTCCAGCCGGTCCACCAGGCGCCCTACCGCCGCATCCATTGCGGTAATCGCCGCATAATATCCGGTGAGGCTTTCCCGCCGGTGCTCCTGCCACGTCTCCGGAATTGGGCCGTATGTGGCTCCGCTGAAACGGATGCCTGGGTGCGGCTCGCTGTTCCACTGTGCAAGGGTTTTGTGGCCGTTGGGCGCCCAAGGGTGAGGCGGTACGTTGGGCGTGGAATGAAAAGGACAGTCCTTATAAAGATCAATGTACTCCTTGGGGTGATTCCGTGCCGACCACGGCGAATGCGGCGCCGTGTAGTTTACAGCAAGATAGAACGGCTTGTCCTGATTCCGCTGTGTTAAAAAGTTTAACGACTGCTCCGTAATCCAATCCGTGACATATAGGTTTTCTTTTAAAACCATTTTTCCGTCTTCCAGTACTACGGATAATAATAATTCTCCCCGCCCATGGCCGTTGTCTTCCAATAGGTAAAACCAGCCTGCGGCGTAAAGCTGTCCCCATATGCCATTTCCCGCTCAAGCCGCATTCATAGCCGTTTTCAGCAAGAATCTCAGTAAAGGTACGGTGCTGATCCAGATAGCGGATGGCATAGTCGCCGCTGAGCTGATTTTTGGGCCAGGCATAATACCAAGGCGCGTTTGCAGCCGCAAAGGACATTTGCAGCTCTTCTCCAAGCGCCCGTCCGCTGTCCAGATGCCCCTTGGCCAGCCAGTCATGGACGCCATGCTGCGATGGATTCTTCCCTGTCATGATGGAAGCCCGGGCCGGAGAGCAGACGGGAGACGCGCAAAAACAGTTGTCAAAGCGAACACCGCGAGCCGCAAGGCGGTCCAAATGCGGCGTTTTTACCTCCGGATTTCCGGCGCAGCCCATTGCCCAGGCACCATAGTCATCAGCCAAAACAAACAGAATATTTTTCTTTTCAGACATCAAGTTCCACTCCAATCCTCAAGAGCCTTCGTCCTGTATACAAACAAAGCGGTACATCCAGGCAGTTACCACCACTTAATCAAATCCGTAACCTGATTTCGCAGGGCTACAAATTCAGGTGCGGCAATGTCCCTGGGCCTTGGCAGGTTGTTGGGAATTTCCGCCTTAATTTTTGTGGGTTTGTTCGTCAGAACCAGGATTCTCTCACTGAGGTAGACTGCCTCTTCAATGTTGTGGGTAATAAAAATCACAGTTGTTCCCACTTCCTCCAGAGGCGAATCAGCTCATCCTCCAGCTTAAAGCGCAGTTCCACATCCAGTTGTCCATAGGGCTCGTCCATCAGCAGCACCTCGGGCCGCACAGCGAATGCACGTGCAATGGAAGCCCTTTGCAGCATGCTGGCCGAGAGCTGCCTAGGATAATACTCCTGAAATTTGGTCAGGCCCACCATATCCAGAAAATACTCTGTTTGTTCCTTGATATAGTCCTCAGGCATGTGTTTAATCCGCAGCCCGAATTCCACATTCTGGCGAATCGTCAGCCAGGGCATGTTAGAGTACTCCTGAAAAATATAGGCAATGTTGTGTCTTTTCAGATCAACGGCCTCCCCATTGATCAGGATTTCCCCAGACGTAACATCATACAGCCTGCTCAGGCTGTTCAGGAAGGTGGTCTTTCCGCATCCAGTGGGTCCCACGATACAGAGAAACTCGTTTTTTCGAACATGAAAGGAGAGATCGTCCAAAACCAGCAGATCTCCAAATTTTTTGGTCAGGTTCTTGACCACAACCTTGTATTCGTTTTCCACTCTGACACCTCCTATCATTCCGCAGGGTCCACAACGGCTGTGATGGTTTGCCGCAGGCGCAGAAATTCCGGGTCCGTATAGTCCCTGGGCCGCGGAAGGTCAATTTTGAATTCCTGCTTAATGGTGGCAGGACAGTTGGTCATCACCAGCACGCGGTCTGCCAGGTACAAGGCCTCCTCAATATGATTGGTGACAAAGATAATCGTCCGCTTCTCTGCCTGCCAGATACGCTCCAGCTCTTCCTGCATCAAATATCGGGTCTGCGCGTCCAGATGCCCAAAGGGTTCGTCCATCAAGAGGACCTCCGGCTCGTTGCAGTATACGCGGGCAATCCCCACACGCTGGCGCATACCGCCGGAGAGCTGAATCGGAAAACTCTTCTCAAAGCCGTTCAGGCCCACCAGGTCGATGTAGTGCTTCGCCCGTTCCCGCCGTTCCTTTTTTTGCCACTCCACGGACCTTCGGGCCGTACTCTACATTGCCCATGGTGGTCAGCCAGGGAAACAGCGCCGTGGTCTGATACACCAGCCCGCATTCCGGACCAGGCTTCGTTTTTTCCCTGCCGTGAATCCGGACTGTGCCGGAGGTGGCAGGTTCAATCCCGGCAATGGTTTTCAGCAGTGTCGTCTTGCCGCACTGCCCCGGTCCAAACAGCACCAGAATCTCATTTTGCATCGCCTGGATGCTGATATCCTTGATGACCTGAAATTCGCCGGTAGGTGTGTCAAATGTTTTGGAAATATGCTCGCATTCAATCACATAGCTCATCAATCCTGCACGCGACTCCAAGCGCAGAGCTTGGACTCTACTCCTCTCATGATAGTAGCCAACAGGAAGCCGACAACCCCAATCACGATGATGCCGACCATCACCTGCCCCATATCGCCAATGCTCTGCCCAGCAGTAATCAGCCAGCCGATGCCGTTGGTAGAGCGCACCATCTCGGCGGCCACCACCGCAGCCCAGCTGCTGGAAATCGCGATTTGAAGCCCGGTAAAAATATAAGGCACAGAGGACGGCAGCACAATGGATGTAAAAATACGCCGGTTGGAGCAGCCCAGCATTTTGGCGGCGCCGATCAGCTCTGGGTCCACGGCTTTCGCTCCTGTGTAGACATTGATGGTAACATTGGAAAAGCCGGAGACGAAAATGATAAAATACTTGCCGCCCTCCCCAGGCCAAACCACACAATGGCCAGGGAAATCCACGCCAGCGGGGGAATGGGGCGAAGCAATTCAAAGATTGGACGAAAGATAGCCTCGCAGGTGCGGTTCCAGCCCATGGCAAGTCCCAGTAAAATGCCGGATACGGATGCGATGCAAAAAGCCCACCAAAACACGGCGCATGCTGTTCCACATATGGCCCCAGATCGTCATGGGGCCGATTTTCTCATAGGTGGCCTCCATGAGCCTGGACGCCACCTCTGCGGGATTGGGCATCAGCTTTCCCAGTGTCGTGCCTTCCCTGGTGGCAAAAAACCACACTGACAAAAAGCAGGCAATCGCCAAAGCTCCCACCGCAAATTTGATCGCGTTGAATTTCTTTTTCTTCATGGCACATTCACTCCTGCTTGATGAAGATACGCTGGATTCTCTCAATGATCCAGCCCAAAACCGCTCCAGTGATGCCGACGGTGATCATGCCCACCAGAATAATGTCCGGGCGGTAAATTCCCCGCGCCTGGTTAATCATGAACCCAAGGCCCTTGGTGGCCGCCAGCAGCTCCGCCGCAATCAGGGCATTCCAGGAAGCACCCAGCGCTACCTTCAGGCCCGTAAAGATCATTGGCAGCGCGGTGGGGATGGCAATTTTAAAAAAGGAGTTGGAGATTGCTGGCCCCAAAGGTCTGTCCCACCCAGAGATGAACGGGTTTTGTATGTTTGATGCCGGAGTAAGAGTTGATGACGCAAGCAATACATGCTGAGAGGAAAATCACCATTGCCTTAGACAAAAGCCCAATACCAAATAGAACGATCATCACCGGCAGCCATGCGATACCGGGCACCGGACGCAGCAGATCAAACAAAGGCGTGACAAAATAATCGACAGGTTTAAACCACGCCATGGCAATGCCGAGGGGAACCCCAATCACAACGCCAATGAAGTAGCCGGATAGTGCGACCTTCATGCTCTCTAACGTATGTACCTGGAGCGTGGCGCCGTCCGGCTTGGTATTGGTAAATTTGTCAAAGAAGGTCTGCAGCACTGTGACGGGGCTTGGCAGTGTGGTTGGATCAAAGAAGTGGAAGACGTCGGTACTGAACTGCCAAATCAGCAAAAAACAGCACACAGAGCACACCGACAAAAGCGCGTATTTCCTGGCTGCCGCTTTCTTTCGCATATTGTTTTTCATGCCTGACTCCCATATCAAAAAAATTTCAAAAAATCTCGTCATGGGGCCCTGAGGCCCCATGACGAAACAGGTTGCCGCCGAGTCCGGTTATCCAGCAACGTCAAAGGTGATTCCCAAAGCCTCCTGTATGATGGAAGCATCGAAGGATGCAGCGACATTGGGAAGCGCTTCAGGCTCAATTTGGCCGCAGTCGCTATAGAACTGGCCGATCTTGACCATAGCGTTGCCGAACACATAGTCCTCCCCGCTCATATATGCGTTGGTAATGTAGTCATTGACCTTCATCTCGTTCCTCATATCCTCTTCGGAGTAGTCGCGGCCGTTATTCTTGAAATAATCCATGGAGGTGTTGTAGCGCAGCTCTTCGTCGGCGGAAATTTCCTCCAGTGCCTTTTCATAGGCCTGCCTAAATAGGACCAGCTCCTCCCGCCTCTCTTCAACAACCTCGTTGCGGGCAACGATCACATCCGTGAGAACAGTATCTGTAGTCTGCTCAAAGTTGCCGGCATTGACGCAGCCCTCGGCCTCCAGTTGGAACGTATAGGGACGGGATGCGGCAATCGCGTCCCCCCTCGCCAGAGAGAAATGCGGTCATGTCTGTGCCAAGCCCCACATTGACAAACTCAATGTCCGCCTCTGTCAGGCCAAACATGCCCAGCCAGCCGTCCAAGTTGTATTGAGAAGATGTACCAGTCTGCCCCAAGACCGTGATACCCTTGACTGTGTCAGCAGAGCCATAGATCGTGGTTCCGTCCACCTCTGTTGCATGGTCCAGAATTGGGCTGTCCGGCCGAACATAAACCCCCCATCGCACTAGACACCTGGGACTCACCGATCATCTTGCAGGTGCCGCTGGCCAGAGAAAAGATCATAGCCAGGCCAGAAACTCCCACATCGACTTCCTTGGCAGCAAGCGCCTCATTGATGCCAGCACCGTTTGCAAACTGGTAGAATTCAACGTTAAGCCCCAGCTCTTCAAAAATACCCCTGATCGTAGGCATACTGCGCCGGCACATTGCCACCAAACGGCATCATGGCAACTCTCAGAACATCATATTCCTTGGCCCCATCTCCATCCGTTGTGTCTCCTGTTGAATCGGACGAGCTTCCGCAGCCCGCCAGCAGGGTGGCCGTCATGGCCATGGATAGCAACATTGCAAGAACACGCTTTTCATTTTTTCTTCCGCTCCTTCATTTTTATTTTCAGGTGTGCCACACCCAGAAGACATTCGTGAGACAAAGGCGAAAAACGAACCCGCCAAATGCATTTTGTTTAGTAATAAATTATTTCATTTTGAAACTATCTTTTTATAGCATACAGATTGGCCAAAGTCAATAATTTTATTGCTTGATAAATCCTAAACACTGTGTTATTTTATTAATATTCACAAAAATCGTGGAGGGAGCTTATGGAAAAACGCAGGCAGGAAATTGTAGAACTTGTAAAACGCGAAAGCGAGATCAGTTTCGCAGAGTTAAAACAGCATTTCCCAGAGGTTTCGGAAGTTACGCTTCGAAAGGACCTGAAATACCTGGATTCCACTCTGCAGATTATCCGTATCCACGGCGGAGCCAAGTCGTTGCCCGCAGCAATTGGGACTGTGGATAACTTTTATACACGCTCCACAAAGCATATTGAGGAAAAGAGAGTGATTGCAGCGAAGGCTGTAAAACTGCTGCGGCCAAATAACTCCTTATTCATAGCAGCTGGTTCCACCTGCGCGGAGATGACCAAGGTTTTGCCAGACATTCCCCTGCAGGTTTTTACAGACGGTCTGGTAACTGCCCTGGAGCTGTCCAAGTACTCCAATATCGAGGCAACCATGATCGGCGGGCAGATTAATACAGATTCTGTGCGTTCCAGCGGCTTCAAAGTGTTTGAGGAGCTGAACAAGCTGCACTTTGACTTTTTCTTTTCTCGGTACGGACGCCTATCGGCCGGATTTTGGCTTTGTCTGCTGTTCCGCTCATGCAGCCGCGCTGTTTCAAACCCTGATTGAGCGCTCGGACAAAACGGTTGTACTGATGGATTCCAGCAAGGTAGATGCCATCCGTGCAGCCCGCAGCATTCCAACCAACCAGGTAGATATTGTTGTCAGCGACGGAGGTCTGAGCAATGCTACGGCAAAAGCGCTATCCCAGGCAGGCGTCATGCTGCTATAACATTTTGTTTCTGGGTGCCTGATAGCCTGCGTGCGCCAGAATGCGCCAGTGATGATTTCCCGTACTTTTATCTCATAAAGGAGGTCCTTCCCATGGAAATGCCGCAAAAACCACAGCCTTTAAATACGTACCTTGACCAGACGTTCACATGTTCCTGCGGCAAGGAGCACTACGCACCTTTGAAGGTAGTCCGTATTGGCCCAAGTGCCCTGAAGGATTTGCCCCGGATTGCCAGGGGCAGGGATTTCAGAGCCTGTACTTAGTCAGTGACGCAACGACGTATCAAATTGCCGGCAAGCGGTGCCTGGAGCTTTTTGGAGGCCGCCGGCGCCAAAGCAAAGCTCATTCAACTGACACATACGGGATTCGACGAGGCAACCCTTGGTGAACTGGTCATTCACATGCCGGCAGACTGCGATCTGGTGGTGGCCGTCGGCACAGGCGCGATCAACGACATGGTCCGTTTTTCAGCTTCAAAATGGGCCGCCCGTTTTTCACCGTGGCCACTGCCGCTCCCATGGATGGGTTTGCCTCCAGCATTGCCGCTCTGAATGTCAACCATTTAAAAACCACCTTTGAGGCTCAGACTCCTCTGGCCATTCTTGGTGATACCGAAATTCTCAAAGGTGCGCCCTATCGGATGATCGCCGCAGGCCTTGGCGATTTGTTAGGCAAATTTACCTGCATTTGTGATTGGAAGCTGGCCCGCCTCATCAATCATGAACACTATTGCAGCCGTATCGTGGAGCTGGTAGAAACCTGTGTTCGAGGCGTGCTGCAGGATGCCGGCAAGGCCAGGGAGCGCAACCCTCAGGTACTGGGTAATATAATGGAAGGACTGGTCCTCACCGGCGTCGCCATGAGTCTATATGGAAATTCCCGTCCTGCCTCCGGCTGTGGAACACCACATGTCCCACTACTGGGAAATGATGTTTGAACAGCAGCACAGACGTCCTGTTCCGCATGGCATTCAGGTGGGTGTGGGGACCGTTCTGGTACTCAAGCTGGTGGAGGCCTTGCGCAGCACAATTGTAGATTTTGACGCCGCCCGGGCCAGTGCCATGGCATACGACCAGACCGCCTGGGAAGCTCACATTCGGACCGCCTATGGTTCTGCCACCGATGGCATCATCGCCCTGGAAGCGACAGCCCGGAAAAACGAGCCCACTGCCCGCCTGCGGCGTATTGACACGATGGAGGCTCACTGGGATGAACTGAATGCCCTTTTGACAGAGCTTCCCTCTTCCCAGACCGTGATGGATTTGCTGAAGTCTTTGGACGCTCCCTGTCTCCCCATAGAGATTGGTGTGGATGCCGATATGCTGCGCAGCACTTATCTCTATTGCAAGGAAGTTCGCGCCCGCTACACCATTCTCCAAATGATTTGGGATTTAGGACTGTTAGAGCCCCTGGCAGATCAAGTCATTGCGTCCCTATCAGTTATCCAAAAACGCAGCAGACAGGCTCGTAATAGAGACCGGCAGGGCATCTATGATGCCCTGCCGGTCTCTATCAGATTCACAAGTTCCTGGTCTTTCCAGGTCCTTACGCGCTTGCGCTGCCTCCCCTGCCATGTTGTTTACCCGCGAACACCCAAGGGTTCATCCAAGATCACGTGTACCTCCAGTTCTATTAAGAGATAGAACCGCAGCAATATCACTGTTCGCCTTGCGCCGACAACATTCCTCTTCAGGAAAGGCTTATGGCCGCCTCTGATGAAGCGCGGCAAGCTGCCGTAGCCGGTCAATCACAGCGTCCAGAAAATCCGATGTCCGCAAGCAGCCGCCCCCGGCGCATAGTAGACCTCTCTCCGCATCCGCCGGCAACCGCCGCCGCACATGGAGCGGTATGGGCACTGTTCACACAGGGCGAGCGGCTCTCTCTCCCGGGTGAGGAATCCGCTTTTCTGCGCCTGATCCCATACCTGGCGGAGAGACTCCTGGCAGAGGTTGCCTACCCGCCACTCATCCAGCACATAGAAATCACAGGGATAAACGCCGCCGTCCGCCTCCACAACGATCTGAGTCTGACAGCTCCCCACCAGGCCGCAGGCATTGCATTGTCCAACAGCCAGCAGGTTCACAAGGTCGTCAAACAGCTTGACACTGCGGTAAATCCCCTTCTGATAGCTCTGGTACCACAAATCAAAAAGAGCTATGTAAAAGGAGGCGTACCGTTCAGGCGTCAGTGCATACGGTGTTTCCGCCTGATTCATGGGCCCCATGCAGGGGCGTCATCTGCACAAAATGAAGATCTTGCTCCTCCATGAAACGCCAGACCTGCTGTGGGTGCCTGGCCAAGGTTTTCGTAAGCGTCATCAGCACATTGTACTCAATGCCAAAATGATCCAACCGCTGCTTGCCCTCCAAAACACGTCGGAACGTCCCCTTGCGGGTATCGTCCAGGCGGTTGGCATCATGATATGCCGATGGGCCGTCTATGGAAAGTCCCACCAAAAATCCATGCTTTTCAAAAAGGCACACCAGGCATCATCCAAAAGAAGCCCATTCGTCTGCAAGGCATAAGACCCGAACGCCGAGTGATTCATATCGGGAGACCTGCTGCACAAAGTGCTGGAAAGGGCAGTCCGGCCAGGGTCGGCTCCCCGCCCTGAAAGGCCAATGTCAAGATGTCTCCGCGCTCCAGGTCACGGAAGATGTTGGCGATGATCGCGTCGGACTCCTTCATCAGTCCATAGGAGGAAACATCCCGCAGACTGCTGACATCTGCGTAAAAACAATATTTACAGCGCATATTGCACAGAGAAGATGCAGGTTTCAGCATCACGGATAATTGTTTCATAGAACCTCCAGTATGTAGCATCTTGATTGTCGAAATTGATTATAGCAGAATACTCTGAGAAACTCAAACGGGAAATATGAAGCCGTTCCTCAGCCGCCCCATATCATGGGGCGAAGTATTAGAATTTGTGATCAGATGGGGCCTTCCATGCCATGTGGTGATCCGCTTTTTGGAAAGCAGTCAAACCGCTTTTCCTCTGCGGTGGCAGATATCTGCCTTTTCCTCATATCATCCGTGGACACAAGTTAAAATGCACGCTGCCAGTTTCTTAGCTGCCCCACACGCCTCCCCTGATCTGTTTTTATTGGCTTTCAACAGCCGGGTAGCTCCACGGCAGATACGGCATAACCATATATCAGCAATTTGTCCTGCGTTGCGGCTGGCGATTTATCACAAAAAATGACGCGAAAAATATGCAGAACCGTACAAAAAAATTTTTTATAGGAAAAAGCATTGATTTTTGCAGAAAAATATAGTAATTTATGAGCGCAGATACATCAGATGATCGAATGACTCGAGCTGTTTTCACAGCGGCTCATTGAAGGAGTTTCTATGTCTGGATTGGACGGATTTACAGCTACCGGCCGCACAGGCGCTGTCGACCAGGTCATTGCCTACGTGCGGTATGCGGTCAAAATGGAACCTATAATGTGGGCGACAAGTTGCCAAATGAAAGTGAGCTGGCAGCTACGATTGGGGTGGGTCGCTCTTCCCTGAGGGAGGGGATGCGGATTCTGGCTACATATGGCATCGTGGAAATCCGCCAGGGAGATGGCACTTATATCATTGATAAAACCGTGGAACGTTTCTTGGATTTTCTCGGATATATTCCCAGCTCTAATCTGCAAGATTTCATTGACCTGCGCCGCGTTATCGAGGTCGGCACGATTACAGTTGCCTGTGGAAAGCTCACGGAAAAGGATTTTCAGGACCTGGAAAATCTCAACAGCAGGCTTGATTATCAAAATGGCTTGGATATCTGCGTGCAGGCAGACCGAGATTTCCATATTAAGCTGATGAGTATTGTTCGTAACCCTCTTATCCTGCAGATTGAAAAAAATGATTTACCAGACACGCAGTGAGCTGCTGTATAAACTGATGTGCTATCCGGATGTAGCACAGGATGCCCCACAGATCACGAAAAAATTATTGAAGCCCTTCGCGGTGGGCAGGTCTATGAGTGTGTGGAGGCTGTCATGGCTCATCTGAATGATGTATCCCAGAATATCGAGCGTTTAGGAATCAATCCCGCCCATCAGCACGAAATTTGACGTCCGCTCTCTTTGGGTGTCCTCCTCATCCAGGAGGGTGGAACTCTATAAGAATACGCCGCTCCCATGAGCTAGTGTAAGCTCAAATTGATCCATTTCAAACAATTTATCTCTCAAATTCATCAGATCAACATATGAATTTAAGTGATTTTTTTGTTTTCCCCAAAGATAAGATGATATGATGTTTTGAGGGCGTTTATCCATTTTCTTCTGTTTAGGGTGTAAGGGGTTCCTACTTCTCTATAAAATCTGATAATAACCTTTGGCCGCGGTTAAACATCAGATGATCTTATCTTAAAGGCCAATTATAAAATCGGAGGGATGTTGAATGAGTCAAAAAGGTTGTGATGACCGGAACATTGGGGGTGATGACAGAGTCAAACCTTCAGGTCATGAAGGAACTGCTGGAACGCAAGCTTCCTGGTGCAGAATTTCAGTTTTTATTTGACGCTCCGCAGGACGACAAGACGCTGATTGCCGCCGCCAAGGGTGCATCTGTGATGATTACCCAGTATCAGTTCCTCAGCGACGCAGTTTATGACGCCTTGGCTCCCGAGCTTAAGGCGGTGGTCGCTTGGCATCGGCTATAACAGTGCCAACCTGTCGCAGCTACAGCCCATGGCGTCTATGTCTGTAATGTTCCTAACTACTGCCTGGAGGAGGTCGCCGTTCACGTGGTGGCTCTTATTATGGCGGAGCAGCGGAGAATGCCAAACCTAATCAAGTGGATTGAGGATGGAAAATGGGGCGGCGGTTATAAAGCAATCGCCCCCGTGCGACAGTTTCTCCTGCAGCACCGTCGGTCTGTACGGCTTTGGCCGGATCGCGCGTTATGTCGCTAAAATGCTCTCCGGCTTTGGCTGCCGTGTCATTGCATACGATGCCATTGTTTCGGCAGAGTCCATCCGCGAAGCCGGTGTGGAGCCGGTAGACTTCGACACACTGCTGGCTGAGTCTGACTATTTGACGCTGCACGTTCCCCTGCTCCCCAGCACGGAGGGCATCTTCAACCGGGACGCGTTCCAGAAGATGAAGCCCACTGCCATCTTGGTCAATACCGCTCGCGGCGCTGTGCAATCCGGATGACCTCTATGATGCCCTGACCACCGGTAAAATCTACGGAGCTGCCATTGACGCGTATATCACTGAGCCTCCTGCGGGCGTGGAGAAAATTCTGGAGCTGCCGAATGTGCTCTCCACACCTCATGTGGGCTATTACTCTGACGATGCGTTCAACGAACTGATTGAGCAGACTGTGGATGTAGCCATCCATGTTCTCAAAAATGAGGACCCCGGCACCCTGATTAACCGGGAGCTCTGGAAGCAATAACACAGCAAAATCCCATCTCCCGCGAACTTCATTCATCGTTGGCGCGTTAGAAAAGCAGCCATACCTTGAGGGAATATTAAAGGAGGAATGACTTTTGATCGCTGTGAAGAAATTTCTGGACAACATTGAAAAGTATATCATCTATGTCGTCTTGACGGTCCTGGTAACGCTGATGTTTGGACAGGTCGTCGCTAGATATGTCTTTGGCCTGGCATGGGGCTGGATGGAACAGCTGACCCGCCTGCTGTTCGTCTACGTCACCTTTGCAGGCATGAGCTACGCATGCAGGAAAAGTGAGCATTTGCGGGTGAGTTTCCTTGCAGAATTTCTCCTGGCAAATACAGCAGAACCATTTTATTTCTGATCGGAGATATCCTGATGGCAGTCGTCTCCGCATATCTCTGCTACCGCATTTTTCAATATGATGCTCCTGTGCTACCAGCAAAAACAGGTGTTCTCCGGCGCAACCTTCATCCCCGTCTGGGTAATGTATCTGGCCGGTGTGCTCGGTATGGGCGGCATGGCCATCCGAACGCTGCAATTTGGAATTATTCCGGCCCTCCGCTCTTTCAGCGGCTCCACTGAGAAGTCCTACGGAGATAAGGAATTGTCTGCGAAAGGAACAGGTGAGTAAAGATGGTCGCTTTGCTATTTATTTCACTGGCGGTATGTCTTCTTTTCACAGTGCCGATTGCCATCAGTCTCGCTTTGTCCTCCCTGTGCGTCATCTCTATCGGCTATCCGCCTGGCATGATGAACATGCTGGCGCAGTCCATGGTGACATCCGTTGATAATTACTCCCTGATGGCAATTCCCTTTTTCATGCTACTGGGAATCATCATGGAGAAAACCGGCATCGCTCAGGGCCTCATCAAGCTGGCCGAGCGCGTTGTGGGCTCCAAGCCCGGCGGTATGGGTACGGCAGCCATTGTTGCCTGCTGTTTCTTCGCTGCAATCTCCGGTTCGGGTCCTGCCTGTGTGGCTGCAATCGGCAGCATTATCATTCCTGCCATGCGCCGCCAAAACTATGACCCGGCTTACTGCGGCGCTCTGCTAGCCAGCGGTTCCACCATTGGCCCGGTAATCCCGCCCTCTATCCCCATGATCGTCTACGGCGCCACTGTGGGCGTCTCTGTCACCGGATTGTTCGCCTCCGGCGTGATTCCCGGCATTTTAATGGGGCTGGTGCTGGTCCTATACAACAAATTCGTCTCTAAGAAGCGCGGCTATGCGCCTGCTACCCAGGTTGTTCAGGAGAAGGGCGCAAATGTCTTCAAGGAGGCTATCTGGGCAATCATCATGCCGGTCATTGTCCTTGGCGGCATTTATGCTGGCATCTTCACGCCCACCGAAGCGGCAGTAGTTGGCGTTGTGTACGCCCTGTTTGTAGGCAAATTCATCTATCACCAGCTGACCCTGCGCAAATTTCTGGATGGTCTCCTGGAGGCCTCCGTGCTTTCCGCCACCGTCATGATCGTGATGGGCGGCGCCAGCACCTTCGGCCGCATCCTGACCTTGGAAAAGGTCCCAACCCTGCTGACAGACACACTGTTGAGCATCTCCAGCTCTCCTATCGTCGTGATGCTGATGATGAATGTGCTGCTGCTCATCGCCGGTATGTTCATCGACACCACCTCCAACATCATTCTCTTTGCTCCGCTGCTGTGCCCTCTGGCCACCGCGATGGGCTTTGATCTGACCTATTTTGGTCTTGTGATGTGCGTGAACCTGTGCATTGGCTTCCTGACTCCGCCTCTGGGCGTCAACCTGTTTGTGGCTCAGAAAATCTCTGGAGCCAAGCTGGAGAGCATCATCAAAGGAGGTCTGGCCCATGATCGGCATCCTGGCCATACTCCTGGTGGTTATCATCGCGTTCCCGGACCTCTCGCTGTTTCCTGCCGAGGCTTCTGGGTCTGATCTCGTAAATTCAAGTTGTCTATTTCAAGCGAAAGCTTTCCGAAATCATATTATTGGAGGGAATTATTTGTGAAAGAAATCAGATGGCATGGAAGAGGCGGCAACGGCGGCTTCACAGCGGCACGTCTGCTGGGCTACGCCGCGTCTCTTCACTGCGGAAAGTACGCACAGGCCTTTCCGTCTTTCGGTCCTGAGCGCCGCGGCGCGCCGGTCCTGGGGTTCACCCGGATTGACGACGCCCCATCACAGACCACAGCCAGGTCTACTCCTGCGACTGCGTGATTGTTCTAGACGAGACGTTGCTGGAGGTGGTAAACATCCTGGAGGGTCTGAAGGAGGATGGCTCCGTCTTCATCAACTCCACGCTTCCGGCCGAGGCGTTCCGCAAACGCCCCGGGTTTGACAAGGTGAAAAATCTCGTCACTATCGACGCCACCGCCATCGCTCTCCAGGAGGTGGGCGCCAACATCGTCAACACCATCATGATGGGCGCTGCCGTCGGCGGCACTGATCTGGTCACGCCGGAGGCGATGGCCGCCGCGATTGACGGCTCTATGAGCCCCTCCCTGCGGGAGAAAAACAAAAAGGTCACACAGATGGCCTATGACATTGTAAAAGGAGGTATGGCAAAATGAAGCCGCAGCGCGACATTGACTTTCATGCGCCTGATTCCATGGAGACCATTCCCTTCGGGGCGAGTTTCCCCGCCGGCCACCTGGTGAATCCCAACTCCGGCTACCGCACGTTTGCCCCCAAATTCAACCACGAGCAGTGTATCCGCTGCCTGTTCTGCTTCGTCTACTGCCCCGAGGGCGCGAACTGCAAGGACGGCGAGCAGCTAACGGTGGATATGGACTACTGCAAGGGCTGCGGCATCTGCGCTCACGAGTGCCCGAAGAAGTGCATTGAAATGGTAAAGGAGGCGGAGTAAGGATGGGTACGAAAGCATTTTTGTCTGCCAATGAGGCTGCGGCACACGGCGTTCGGCTGGCAAAGCCCCAGGTGATTGCCGCCTATCCAATCACGCCCCAGACCACGCTTGTGGAGAAGCTGGCGGACTTCATTGCTGACGGGCAGTCCGACGCCCGGTACATGATGGTGGAGAGTGAGCATAGCGCCATGGCCGCCGCCCTGGGCGCGTCCATGATGGGAGCCCGGACCTCACGGCCTCCTCCTCACAGGGTCTTCTGTACATGTGTGAGATGCTCAGCTATGTCAGTGGCGCCCGTCACCCAGTGGTGATGGCCGATGCCAACCGCTCCACCGCCACGCCCTGGAACATCTACGGCGACCAGCGCGACGCCATGGCCATGCGGGACAGCGGCTTTGTGCAGCTCTATGTAGAGAGCGGCCAGGAAGCTCTGGACACCATGCTCATGGCCTACCGTCTGGCAGAGGACCCCGAGGTAATGCTGCCCGTTATGGTAAATCTGGACGGCTTCACCCTAACCCATACCTATGATCTGGTAGACATCCCCGACCAGACGGATGTAGACCGCTTCCTACCTCCCTTCCAGACCACGAATAAGCTGGATATGAACACCCCCATGACGCTCTGCGCCACTGTGGCCCCGCCTATCACACCGAGGGCCGCATCCAGCAGTGCCTGGCCTTTGAGACCGCCAAGCGGAAAATCCAGGAAATCGACACCGAGTTCGGCAAGATCTTCGGCCGGACCTATCATGGCATGTACGAGGAGTATTGCTGCGAGGACGCCGACCTGGTACTGGTGGCCAGCGGCAGTGTGGCTGGCACTACCCGTGTGGTGGTGGACGAACTGCGCGGACAAGGCCGCAAGGTTGGGATGATCAAACTCAAGAGCTTCCGCCCCTTCCCCCAAGGAGTTCTTTGCCTCTATCGGCGGAAAATTCAAAGCCTTAGGCGTCATTGACAAGAGTGTTTCCTTCGGCTATGACGGCACGATCTTTGGCGATGTCAAGTCCTCCATGTATGGGCAGGGCAGCACCAAAACCGCCAACTTCATCTGTGGTCTGGGCGGTCGCGACATCTCCAAGGATATGATCGCGGAGATGTTTGGCGTGCTTCAGAATCTGAGTGACGGCAAGTCTGAAGATGAAGTTCAGTTTATTGGAAAGAGGTGGTAACCATGGCAATCGTATTCAAAGATTTACCAGATGAGGAACTCGTCTATGGTCAGAAAAAGCTGCCAGGGCTGCGGTGCGCTGCTGGCCGGCAGGCTGACCATGAAGGTGCTGGGCAAGAAGACCGTTCTGGCAACCCCGGCCTGCTGCTTTGCCGCAACGACTTCCGTGTACCCTGAGAGCGCCATTTTTTGTCAACAATGTAGTCACAGCCTTCCCCGCGCTGGCCTCCACCCTCTCCGGCATGGCTGTTGCCGGTGAGGCGATGGGCTGGGATGAGGACATCACGTATCTTGGCATCGGCGGAGACGGCGGCACCGTGGACATCGGCCTGCAGGCTCTCTCCGGCGCTGCGGAGCGCAACGAGAATATTCTCTACATCTGCTATGACAACGAGGCTTACATGAATACCGGCGTGCAGCGCAGCGGCGCCACTCCCTACGGTGCCTCCACCACCACAACGCCTGCCGGCGTCTGATCAAAGGGGCTGCGACAATGCTTTTAAGAAGTCCCTCTTTGAGATCATGGCGGCTCATCGTATCCCCCTATGTGGCCACCGCCAGCACCTCCTACCCCAAGGACTTCATGGAAAAGGTTGCTAAGGCCAAGGCTATGAAGGGAACCAAGGTTATCCATATTATGGCACCCTGCCCCACGGGCTGGGGCTATCCCGCTGAGAAGACCATCGAGATCGGCAAGATGGCCGTGGAGTGCGGCCCTGTGGTATCTGGCCGAGTATGAAAACGGCCGGTACATCATCCAGGAGCCCAAGCAGTTCAAGCCGATTGAAGATTATCTGAAGGCCCAAAAGCGTTTTTAAGCACCTGAAGGCTGAGGACTACGAGCGGATCCGCGGCTATCGCGATGCGGAGTGGGACCGTCTGCGCCGGCTGGCTTCGATGTAACACGTAAATTTCCCTTCTGTCGGCGTGGATAGCTGTAAATTTTTTTCAAGGTGAAATTTTTTCGTCCTGAAGATGACCGAAATCCACAGACGCGTTTGGGATCTTGAACGGCACTTTTTCATGCAGTTGGAGATGGAGATTCCCACCCGGAGCATTTTTTTTGCAGGAAGCGGATTGCCATCACCGTGGGAAGCCGCATCATCCCGCACTTGGCTCAGATTTGCAGGTTCTGTATAATCGTCTGAAGGAGTGTGGGCGCTGCCCTTTTTTGGTACCTGCCATGGGCAGCCACGCCGACGGCACCGCCGAGGGACAGACCGCTTAGATCCGGGAGCTTGGCATTGAAACAGAGTATCGGCATACCGATCCTCTCCAGCATGGAAATCGTCTGCTGCGGTTCTCTGGAGGATGGAACGCCTTGACGCCTATGAGTTCCATGGGATTGCCCTCCTCAACAAGGTCAAGCCCCACTCTGAATTTCGCGGCCCCACAAGAGCGGACTTGCCAAGATGGTTGCCATCGGCCTTGGCAAGCATGTGGTGGCCTCCGTCCTTTCACGCTAGGGGATATGCCGGGCGAACCCGGCATATCCCCGGATGGCGGAGCTGTTCCTGCAAAAATGCCGTTGCGTGTTTGCGGTGGGTATTGTCCAGAATGCGTAGACCAGATCAGCGTGCTGGAGGTCCTCCGGCCGGAGGACCTTCTGTCCCGGGAGCCAAGCCTTGCCAGAGCTCGCCCGCTGACGTCTCGCCACTTTCAAAGGTCGAGATCGACGTGCTGATCATTGATCAGATTGGAAAGAACATCAGCGGCGCGGCCATGACTCCAATGTGACCGGACGGAATTGCAGTGCTCTTCCGGGATTAGGTCTGGAAATTCCGTATCTGAAGCGGCTCATGACCCGGGGATTGACCCTGGATACCGCCTCAAAACCCACCATGCTTCAAAGCGCCTCTATGCCTTTGTATGCAAACAGCGACTGGGATGCGCTCAGAACCGCTATCCGTTCTCTGAACTGTAAGGACTACCGTCAAGTGAAAATTGTCCGCATCAAACATCCCCAGTGTATGTCCGGCACTCCAGTCAGTCCCAGCTACTGGGAGGAAATCAGCCACCTCCCGGCCGCTGCTTTGGTCAACGACTTTGAACCAATTGTGCTTCGATGCGGCCGGAACTCTGGCAGATGGTACCCCACTCTAAGGGACCCGCATGAAAACCCCTATCGATTCTAAAACTGATAAGGAGGCAAATTTATGAGACGTCTGAAATCATTTCTCTGCGTCTTGTCAGCCTGCGCTCTGGTCATGTCCCTCTCCGGCTGCGGCGGCGACAGCAGCACGCAGTCCGGCGATGAAGTCGTTTGGATCATGGCCCACCGTCACCGAGGACATCGCCCTGCACAAGGCTTTCGTGCAGGTGGCCGAAAATATTAAAGAGGCGACAGACGGCAATTTGTTATTGAGATCTATCCCAATTCCCTGATGGGTGGCAACCGGAGAGGTGCTGGAGGGCATGCAGTTTGATACCTTCAAATGACGATGCCCAACGTGGGCATGTTGGGCGGCTATTCCGACCAGATCTCCGTACTGGAGCTACCCCTATCTCATTGAGGACGTCACTAATTTTGAAGATGCTGACGCCGTCTATAATTCCGATATTCTCCAGCCCATCTACGATGACCTGGCGGACGCCGGCTTCCTGTGGCTTGGCTCTTGGTATCAGGGAAACCGCCATCTGACCACAACCAAACCCCGGTCCATACGCCCGCGGATATGAAGGGCTGAAAATCCGCACTATGGAGAGCCAGTATCATATGGCGCATTTCAACGCCTTGGGCGCCAATGCCATCCCTCTGGCCTTTTCTGAGGTATTCACCGCGCTGCAGCAGGGTGCTATTGACGGGCAGGAAAATCCCTACTGTAATATCTACACTCAAGCTATCTACGAGGTACAGGGCTACATTATTGAAACTGCGCATATCTTCGACATCATACCCGTTCTGGTATCCAAGGCCGCGTATGACAAGCTGCCGGAGGAATATCAGCAGCTCCTATCGAGGAAATCGCCAATATGACCATGGAACAGTGGCAGATGGCGATGGATGACGACAATGCCTGCAAAGACAAGATCATTGAGACCGGCAAGTGTGAGATTATTGAGCTGACCACAGAGGAGCGGCAGGCTTTCCGCGACGCAGCCCAGCCTGTCTATGACGACTATACTGCTGAACATGGCAGTGAGCTGCTGGACGCTATTCTGGCAGTCCAGGAATAACCATCCATTTAACAACGTAATAGAAAAGAGGAATTGCAATGTCCGCATGTAAGGTTGAAGTCAAGGATTATATTTGTACAGTCACAATCGACCGCCCTCCTGCAAATGCCACCAGCAAGGAGACCTATGATGAAATTCGGGACACCTTCTATGCCTTGGACCGCCGGGAGGACATCAAGGTGGTCATTCTGACCGGCGCCGGCAAGATTTTCATGGCTGGAAATGAGCTAAGCGAATTCGGCGAGTTCATGGAGCCCAGCAAGTGTACAGTGCACTACGACAGAATCCGCAACGCCTATCTTGCTGTCAAAAACTGCCGTTATCCCGTGATTGGCGCCATCAACGGCTCTGCAGCCGGTGCCGGCTGCGCGTTTGCTGGCTGCTGCGATGTTCTGATTGCCGCCCAGGGCGCCAAGTTCGCCCTCTCTGAAATTAAGGTGGGTATCATCGGCGCGGACGGCTACGCCTCCTTGATGGTTCCTGAGAAGGTGCTGCGCTACATGGCCTTTCTCTGGCAATCCCCTGCTGGCGGAACAAATTGCCCAGTGGGGCGGCATCTGGGAAGGTGGTTCCCAGGAGCAGGTGCTGGAAGAAGCCCAGAAGCTGGCCGCAGAGTTTGCCCAAAAACGCAAGACGCGCCCTGATTCTGTGGAAGCAGTGTCTGAATGAAAACTATGAGCACGAGCTTCCCAAGAAGTTCAACAACAACCTGCAAGCCACCATCGCCTACCAGC
>VOFH01003646.1_pt1 | contig 39313 bp, 65 predicted proteins | sample 5384091 | NCBI WGS metagenome assembly VOFH01 (sample SAMN12384727, study PRJNA508395) | human gut metagenome | isolation source: healthy gut G | host: Homo sapiens
TAATTGGAATAATAATTATTCTGTTGCAGGATTCATTACAAGCTACCCAATACTGAATATCATACACTGTACCAGCCTGGTATTTTTGGCGTCTGACCGTATACGTTGTCAAGATGTCTTGTTGCATTGACAAAATCACGGATTGAAGTTGCTGCATTATTAATATAAGAATTAACTTGTCCTTTTTGAATTTCGTTTTCTTTTGGCTGCCAGTTCTCATACAAAATCTGATTTCGAATATTGTACCAAACCTTGTGTATTATACAAATCCTTCACCATTTTGATATGCAGATTTTATAATCATTCTCGACACTCTCAAAACTGGACTTCATCTCGGATACACTTTCTTTTGTAATATTCAGATTGATATATTCCTGTAATTTGTCATAAGCTTCTTTCGATTTTTTACAAGTTCTCCTTCTTCTTCATAAAATTTCTGCTTTTTGTCTACCAGATCTGCATTCTTCTGAGCATCTGTCAGATCTTTTGATGAATCTTTAAACTTCTGAAGCACATCAGAAACTCCATCAATCGGTGCCCGATATTTCATAAATTCAACAATTTCTTTTTCATCAAGGCAGGATTTTCAAGTGTACCATTTTCCACTGGTTTAATTGTAAAACTGCTTCCTTCTGTTTCTGAAATCTGTAAGAGATCTGTGATGTCACTGCTTCTTCCTGTCAGCAGCCCGGAAATCTCATCTGCAAATTCTTTTTCCCTCTGACGCACTGACTCCCTGAGAAGTAATACATGCCTGAAAATATTCATTTGCATTATTAAGAAATTCATCCACATTCTGACTGGACGCCATAAGACCATAATAGTCATTCAACGTCGCATCATACTGCGTTAGTGCAGTATTCAATGTCAGATCACCAGCAGAACTGACTACCGGTTCTGCAAGCTTTGCTCTGCAGGCATCTACGAATAAGCAGCTTACTACAATCATCGGAACTAATATAATTGTCAAAAAGACCGATACTGCTCCATCTTTTTTTCTAAAAATCTGTAACAACCCTTCCCACCTCTTTATCTTCCGAAAAATTCTCGGACTTTTCCTGTCAGTTGATTTAACTTCTCACTCAGCCCTGTTGAATCTGCGTAATCTATTGCCATATCCACATTCTGGATAAACTCCGGTGTATCGGTCACCGGTGCAACGCTCCGTGAATGCATCTTTAAAGCCACGGGTTGGTCTGATCCAAAAAATCGAATTGGAAATTTCACCTGAAAATCTACATCCGCTGTCACTGTAGAATAAAATATGTGATTTTCAAATCGAAGGGAAACGGAATGGTTTTGTATTCCCATTCCGGCAAAAAACCTGTTCCCAGTCCATTTAACTCTTCATTCATTTTATTCTGAATTTTTCCAACATCATTTCCCAGAAGACTATGATATGGCTGAACATTATTTATGCTTCTTGGAACAGACCCGCTTTCTTGACTTCTTCCAACATTGGATCCGCCACATAAGCAGCAGCCTGAATCGCACCTCTGCTGGCAATTGAATCCACCTGTGATCTTATGTAGAACATATTTCCTGTATATATTAAAAATAAAAGAATAAAAAACATAACCGGAAATACTATCGTAGCTTCCAGTATCAACGCTCCTTTTTTCTTCTTTTCTCATTTTCATCCTCATTTTCTTTCCCAGAGACCGGAATCATTCCAGTCCCTGGTCTGATATTTAACTAATTTTTTATTTCTTTTAACTCACTGCTTTTTCTGCATTTCCTGAAATTGCTTTTTAAATAATACATCCAGCAAATCTTTAATATTATTCTTAAAGATCACTGCAAGAAGAACTGCTATTCCAATCAGAACTACCATGCTGACGATATTTACGTCTCCCTCTTCATTATAGAAGAAATCTTTCACCAGGTTTTTAGCCTTCCACTGTGCTGTCCAGATCCATTTGTCTACTCTGTTCATCATTTGCTTCCTCCTTTTTCCTTTTTATCTTAAATGGTTTGTGCCATCAGACACCTATATTGAGAAGATCGGGATAATCACCATGATCAAAATTCCAAAGAACATCATAAAAATTGGAATCATTAATTTACTTGCCGCCTTTTCTCCCTGCCTTCTTACATTCTGCTTTCTCAGATTCCACACTTCCGCACTCTGAGCCTGCAGCATTGACGATAATTCACTGTTACCTTTTTGTATCCCCTGAATCACTGTTGCTGAAAACTTTTTATCTCCGGCATCATACAACGGATTCCAAATCTTCGTATTGCTTCCATCTCTGATACTCCATTTTTCATTTCAGCAACCGCAGTCTGCATTTCTTCATAAAAAGATTCCCTCTCCTGCATTTGCGGTTAACTCCCATGCCTCTCTTAAAATCATTCCTGCATTTGTCAATAACGCCAGTTTTGATACTACTTCTGAAAAGTCTCCCAATAATGCTGCTGAACGGGCTTCTATTTTTTAGGTGCCAGAGTCATTACATAATAAACAGATACTCCACTGAACATAAACATAACCCATAAAACACCCATTTCACCTGAAAGACCATAAACTACGAACGCAAGTACAAAAAGTAACATTCCATAAGTTACAGCCCTTGAATATGTAACCCTCAAATAATACTCCACATATTTTTTTTCATATAATACTTCCATATCCTGACGTAGTTTTCTATCTCGTCTTGATTTATAGTTATACTTTAGTTTTTCCATGACAAAATATCCCATGGAATATAACTCTTTCAGTGCATACTCCTTTTCATCTAATGGCTCAAATAATTCATCGTACTTTTTGCTGCAATAAAGATTCCAAGCCAGATAATCAGGCTTATACAACCAATTCCCAAAATAATCAAATCCTGTACCGATACAAACATTCTCTCTTCCTCTTATATTTTGATATCCAAAATCTTCTTCCCAACATAATAAGCCACTGCAAATATTATTATTGCGATTGTTGTAGCTAATACACCTGAAGCAGTTGCAAAATCAGCCGCAAAATCAGGACTCATAGACTTAATCACCCCAATCAGTGCCACCGGCATTACAAGCATAAGATTTTGTTCCGTTTTACTTGATGTAACAACTGTCTCAATTTCTTCTCTAATCTCCATCTTGTCATTTAGAATCGTATAAGTGTTCTGAATGACATCCTTAATATTTCCACCTTTTCGATAGGATACCTTAAATACTTCCGCAAAACTTTTGATATCATCAATATTGCTTCTTATTCCAAAATCTTCCAGCATATCTTCAATTGGAACGTTGTTCTGCATACCTGCTATCATGATTTTCACTTCCTGCAATATGTACGCATCTTCTTCATACTGCATCTGAAGATCTTCTCTGACTGCATAAAGAGAATCCATTATATTGTTGCCGGCTCCAAGTGATGTCGTCAGACCATCCAGCATGTCCCTGAACTGTCTGGTAAGCATATTTTTTCGTTTTTAAGAATCTGCTCTGTTCGTATTGGAAGAAAAACTTTTCCTGCCACTATCCCAACGATAAGCATAATCGTACAATTTAAAATATATGTTAATCTAGTTGGTTGAGAGAACTCATCTTTTGCCAGCCCACCATAAAATAAATATCCAACCAGTGCACCTACTGCAAAAAGCGAGCAGGAAATAAAATATTTTTTCCTTTTTTGACATATAATAAACTTTATAATTCACTGTCTGAATATTGGTCGCAGAAGTATAATACTGCGGTTCCAATTCCTTTTTTCTTTCCGCTTTAGTATTCCCATTCCTTTTCTCCTATATTTCTGTATACAGACCAGATAATTTTAATTTGTAATCATTGACCAGTCTGTTGTTCGTACGTTTTAAAGAACCTGATACTTTTTTCCAATGTAGAATTTTCATCTTCTTCAAATACATACAAAGGATTTAACTTTATTCTTCCATCTTCAAGCCCTAACACTTCTGTGATTTCTACTGTCTTTCTCGATTTGTCACGAAGTCTTGATAAATGAATAATAATGTCAACAGCAGATGCAATCTGCTGTCTAATCGCATCTAACGGAAGTCCTGCTGCCCCTGTAAAACCATAGTTTCCAGTCGACTGAGCATGTCTTCTGTTGAATTGGCATGTCCTGTAGATAAAGATCCGTCATGTCCTGTGTTCATTGCCTGAAGCATATCCAAAGCCTCTCCGCCACGAACCTCTCCTACAATAATTCTTTCAGGTCTCATTCGAAGAGACGATTTTATCAAATCCCGAATTGTAATTTCTCCTGCTCCTGCTACATTTGCATTTCTTGTCTCCAGACTGACCAGATTGTCAATACCTGCTATCTGAAGTTCTGCTGAATCTTCAATTGTTATTACACGCTCATCTTTCGGAATGTAATTAGATAATGCATTCAGAAAGGTTGTTTTTCCAGAACCTGTTCCACCAGAAATAAAAATATTGTATTTTGCCTTCACTAAAAGTTCCAGTTTATCTGCAATGTCCTGGGTTAAAGATTCATATTCAATTAGCTTTTCTATTGTCATAGGAGTTTTTGAAAATTTTCGAATTGTCAGAGTTGGACCGCATAATGCAATTGGTGGTAATACTACATTTACTCGAGATCCATCAGATAACCGTGTATCACAGATCGGATTTGCCTGATTTACCTCTCTTCCAGCCAGACCTACGATCCTCTGAATTATATCTTCCAGACGCCGTTCACTTTCAAAATGCTTATCCAACCGAAACAAATGTCCTTTTTGTTCAATAAAAATATGATCAGGACCATTAATCATAACTTCTGTGATTGTATCATCTGTCAAAATTGTATCCAATAACCCAAAACCACGAATAGAACTGTAGATCTGTTGCACAATCGACACTCTTTGTTCTATGGAACAATACTGTACCCCCAGCCGCTCTGAAACCAGTGCTTCTATATTTTCTTCCAGTTCCTCATTACTCATTCGACTTAAAGGAAAATTTTCTGTTACAAACTGCTTTAACTCATCAATAAAATGCTGTTCTTCTTCCTGTTGCATAACTTTCTCCACCTTTATACATTTCTCTCTTACTGAAAAGCATCAAATATTTTTGTGCAGGACAATTCTTTCACAACCTGTTCCGTTGTTGCCTGCATATAAAATGGAGTTCCGCCTAAAATATCTACCGGAATATGTTCCAACACTTTTCCTCCCTGACTTCTGAATTTGTTGTAAATAATAAAAGTACGATTTATGATAGGCATATTCAGGTTCTTTTCCATGATTTCCAATGCCTCTACTGCCCTGTATAATTTTCTGTTCGCTACAGCAGATCCATCTCCCACCATAACAATCCCATTCAGCATAGTTTGAAGCTTTTTTAAAGCACTCCCTAAATCAAAATCCATATCCATAATTACATATTGATATGTCCCTGCATTTTTCAAATCTACAATTAGCTGAATAATATCGTCTGTATCAAGTTCAAGCATATCTAATGCCGTCTGTGATGTTGAAAAGAAATCTACCCCACACGTAGCTTTTTTACACAGCTTTGCAATTTCATTGCTAGATTTGCTTTTCTTCCTTTAAGTGCAAATATGATATCACTCATAGTAAACTGCCCTTCTCCTGAAAAAAAGCATCACTTGAGCCAAATTTTTCCAAATTTAAATACAATACGTTATTTCCTCTGCCGGCACACTGCATCGCACATGCTGCTGCCATACTGGACGTTCCTGTTCCTCCAGCCGGAGACATAAATGCAATAACATTACTTCCTCCTAAATTTAAATGAGATTCTGAAACACTTTGTGAATTTTCTGAATAAATACTTAATATCTGCTTATAGATCAAATTGACTTTCTGAAATTTACAGATTGCCGGATAGCCTTTTACACTTTCTATCCCCATTGAGTCCACCAGATATGCCAAGTTACATTTTGAAGGAAACATTTTTTAATTGCATTTCTATTTGCTCATCTACTAAAATCATATCAACTCGGTTTGACTGCAAAAATTCTATTGCCCTGTTCATAACCGTAAATGCGTGTATCTCTACCTGTTCTGTATAACGGGTATTAAATACATTTGTAATTTTTTCTAAGTATCCCGTATCTTGTTCTATAATTGCTACCCTAATTCTCATAAAGCCTCCCAAATAACAATTGATATTTGTATTTTAATGAATTTCGACCTATCATCCAATACGTGTCATCATTTGTGGTCACATTATTTTCATACTTTTTATAGTATTTTTATATATCTCTTTCTATAATTATGCCGTTACGCCTATCATTTTCTGTTAACGGGCGTTTTTGTGGTGTTTTTCAAAAACAAAATACTGATAACAAGGATGTTAAATTATGTCTGATTTCTCACAACTACTTTCCTGTCATATCCACAGTAAGGATATTAAGACCTATGCATTAGCACAATACTGTGGACTTGACCGGTCAAATATGTACAAAATCATTAACGGAAAAAGGAAACCGTCTTCACGGGAGCTGGTCTTAAAGATATGCAAATTTATGCAGCTTTCCCATGCCGAACAAAAGGAAATGGAACAGGCTTATGAGATCACTCTGATTGGGCATGACACTTACTATCGCAGAAAAGCTGTCATTGATTTTTTTTAATAATTTCCGTTTGTCTAAACTGAATCTGCCGGTTTTATCCGAACTTAATACGGAAATATTATTTGAAAAAGGATCTGTTACGCTGAATACCATGGCAGAAGTGAACCGTTCGCTTCTGTATATTATTTCTTTGGAAGCAAAAAATCCAACGGCACGATCGACCTTCTCGTACAGCCGGACTGCGATTTTTTGATGAATATTCTTGCTGCTGAGAATTATGACTGCTCACAGACTACGATCCGTCATATCATCTGTCTCAATAACAGTACCTCAGAATCCAGCACCTATCCAAACTATAATCTGCACTGTCTGGAAAAGATTCTTCCGTTATACAGTAACGTGGATAAATATAACTGCTTTTATTATTACGACCATATTGATTCTAAATCAGTAAATTTACTTTATTTCCTTATGTCATCATTACCAGTCAGTTTGCCTGTCTGCTGACAGGGGATATGACACAGGGGATCCTGACAAACGCCCCGGAGTCTTTAACTTTATTTAAGGATATCTTCAATCAGTATCTGTCCATGGCATCACCGTTGCTGCGTCCGATCAATGATGTAACCGAGCAGATCAGCTATCTGAATAATATAAGCCATGTTGTCCGTTCAGGCTATTCTTTCCAGATGGTTCCATGCCTCACTCCTTATCTGACGCATGACATTTTGGACAAATATATTATTCAGGAACTTCCAAACCGTTCTGAATTTATTCAGGCAATGGACAATTATATTAAAGTATTTCTGTCCTCTTATATGACACCCGATAATATCACATACATTTTTTCTTTAAACGGGGTAAAGAAATTTTTAGACACTGGCAGAGTCAGTGAATATCCTTATGATATTTATCATCCTCTGGAGATGACCGACCGAATCCACCTGATTCGCAAACTGATGCTGAATCTTCCTATCCAGAATTACCGGGTGTTAAAGAAAGATATCGGGCATTTGGATAATGAGATTTTTCTTCAGGTCACCCAGCCGATGGGATATATTATGTTCTCAACTCCACAGGATCACCGTCTGATCTATCTGGATATTGAAGAACCCGGACTTTTATATACTTTCTGGGATTTCTGTGAAACTTTGGATGATGCCTTATTCTATACGACAACTGAAGCTATAGAAATACTGCGTGATTTAATTGAACAATACAAAGAACTTAGATAAATATTTTACATATTTCCCCTCTTTCCGCACATCCTATTCCTGACTATTTTTATTTTTCAGGAGGTTTATCATGGGAAACAATATGGATCTCGATTATGAAATGTTCTGCTACCAGTGTGAGCAGACAGCCAACGGCAAAGGCTGTACCCGTCTCGGTGTCTGCGGAAAGACACCGGAAATTGCCAATCTTCAGGATCTTCTTATCTATCAGGTCAAAGGCATCAGCTGCTATGGAAAAGTTCTCTCAGAGCTTGGACATCCAATTGAGAAAGCAGTGATCGCTTTTATTGAATCTGTACTTTTTACAACCCTGACCAATGTGAATTTTGATGCAGAAGTGCATGTGCAGCTTCTGCAGGAATCTCAAAAGATCAAAGACTCTCTGCGGGAAAAAGTGTCTGCTTCTGAAGGCAGTTCCAATCTTCATGACTCCGACTACTGCAGTTGTCATACTGCTCAGGCTCAGTACCGGCTTCCTTCTACAAAATCTGAAATGCTCCACGATGCCCCCATTGCCGGGATCATGTATGACAAGTCACTTGACCCCCGATATCCGTTCGCTCCGGCAGACAATCCTCTATGGCTTTAAAGGGATCAGTGCCTATGGACATCAGGCACGGGAGCTTGGATATTGCAGCGATCAGGTCGATTTTTTTATATTACCGCACTGGAATCACTGACCGATGACCGGCTCACCGTCGAAGAGCTGATCCGCATGACAATGCGAACCGGTGAGGCTGCGATCGAAGTGATGAAAGTCTTAGATGAGGCAAATACTTCTGTCTACGGAAATCCATCCCCTCACACCGTCAATGTCCATATCCGGAAAGGACCGTTCATCATTGTATCCGGTCACGACCTGAAAGATCTGGAAATGCTGCTCCAGCAGACCGAGGGTACGGGAATCAATATTTATACTCACGGAGAAATGCTGCCGTCCCACGGTTATGAGGGGCTGAAAAAATATCCCCATCTCGTTGGAAATTTTGGTGGAGCATGGCAGGATCAGCAGAAGCAGTTTGATGGAATCCCCGGCTGTATTCTGATGACAACCAACTGTCTCATGCGTCCACGCGAATCTTACAAGGATCGTATTTACAGTACCAATGTTGTTGGATGGGAAGGTGTAAAATATATTCCGAAAAAACCGGACGGAACAAAAGATTTCAGTGAGATCATCCGTCATGCACTGGAACTTGGCGGATTTACTCAGGATGTAGAACCACATGAGATCCTCGTCGGATTTGGTCATCATGCAACGCTCTCTTATGCCGACAAGATTGTCCAGGCTGTGGAAAGCGGAAAATTGCGACACTTTTTCCTGATCGGAGGATGTGACGGTGCCAGACCAGGAAGAAACTATTATACAGATTTTGCACAGCTTGTTCCAAAAGACTGTATGATCCTCACTCTTGCCTGTGGAAAATACCGCTTTAACAAAATGGATTTCGGGGAAGTGGCAGGACTGCCGCGACTTCTCGATATCGGACAATGTAATGATGTGTACTCAGCAATCCGCATTGCAACCGCTCTCGCCGATGCATTTAACACGGATGTGAACGGACTTCCGTTATCCCTGATCATTTCCTGGTATGAACAGAAAGCCGTTGCCGATCTTCTCGCACTTTTAAGTCTGGGCATCCGTAATATTTATCTTGGACCGGAACTTCCTGCTTTCTTAAGTCCGAATGTACTTCAATATCTTGTCGATACATTCCACCTCAGAAAGATCACCAACCCGGAAGACGATATTAAAACCTGCCTTAAGCAGAATGTGCAGGCTTAAAGCACTCTGAAAAAGAAAAACACCCTACAGCGTTACGTCTGCAAGATGTCCTTTGAACTCCCCGAGTTGGGCTCGAACCAACAACCCCACGGTTAACAGCCGTGTGCTCTACCATTGAGCTATCGAGGAATATTCTTTTCGTTGATTTCTTATCAACGAAAGATATTTTATCACAATATACCTTCTTTTTTCAATAGGTTTCCGTAATTTTTAAAAAAATAAATCCGGGTTCATAATGAATCCGGATTCTTTAAAGTGGAGAATACGAGAGTCGAACTCGTGACCTCCTGCTTGCAAGGCAGGCGCTCTCCCAACTGAGCTAATCCCCCAAAGGCTTGTTCCTCAATCAGAACTTCTATAGAATATCATATGAGAACAAACCTGTCAACACTTTTTATTAAAATGCGAGCAGTCGGATCAAAAATGGATTATGATCATATAAGAATTTCAGAAAAACACTTTTTTCAATCATTCCAAAGCAGGTATGTCCGACGGATGTGGAATACAGCAAAGTCAGTCCCAGGAAAATCAGCCATACAATCAGTAAAGCTGCGAGCAGTCCCAGAATACCTCCTGCCAGGTGATTTACAAATCCAAGCACCGGCAATTCTCCAATAATATTTACCGCAACCATCAATGCCTTGACTATGATGATCGCCAGTAAGAATGTAACCAGGAAAGAGGCTACCTTCAACACCAGCCTTGAGATGTATGATGCCACATAGGATGGAAAACTTGTGACATCCAGTTCTTTATAGATCGTGCTGTTATTATTCTCCAGCAGCATATTTTTCAAAAATTCCGGTACCGGCGAATTTTCAATAATTGTAATCTGTTCATCTCTCGGAATCTCTCCTATGACGGAAAGAATGTCTTCTGCTGAAAGACCATATTTGCTCCAGTCCGTTTCTCCAAGACTTGCGATCTGCTCCGGTGTCAGATTCTCAAGCGGTGTACCACTTAAATTTATTTTTGACAAATCGTCCGCAGAAATCTCCGGCATGAACATTTTTATACATTTTTTCTCGATCACATCATCAATCGGTGTATACTTCACCAGTGCATTCGATACATAGGGTGACAGAAACGTCACCAGAATCATAGTGATCAGGGTTGCAAGAAGAGAAAGTCCAAACTTCAAAAATCCCCTGATATATCCTACTGCAATGCAGATCAGAAAATGCCTGCTACTACAATCAACAACCAATTATCCATATCGCTCTCCTACTTCGTCAAATAAACGACTTTCAGTTCATTTGAACTCATCACATAGTACCTGTTCACTCCCACAGCCCGGAAGATTTCTTCTATATCCGCACTCATCCTGCCTTCAAATTTCAGGATTCCATTGATCTTATAAATACTGCACCGTCTTCCTTCATATAGAATGACCTCATCTCCATCAATTTTCCCGTGCTTATATTCGCCCGTAAACTCTTTACTGAAAATCAATTCACCTGATCGATTATAGACCCTCAGCTCATTTCCTGACTTTTCTTTATTTACGAGGATCATCCTGAAATATTGATCAGAATGGAAAACGCTCCTGATCTCCTGATCCAGCTTCACTTCTTTCAGCCGCTTTGGTGTATCTTTTCCGGAATAAATTTCAAAAGCATTATCGCCTACCGCAATCGACCGATCAGTCCCCATGAAGAATACATCCGCAAGCATCGTTCCCTCATACTGATCTGCCGTCACCCGGTTATCTGTCTTTTCTTTTCCGGTTGTCCGAAATTATAATATCCGATTCTTGACTCTACAACTCCATTGTCCGTATAAAGATAGCAGACCGCCAGCATCATACCGTCATCTGTCATATCAAGGGCAACCGGATAGCCTGTCGTTCCAAGCGTGATCTGCTGCTCTACAAGAATATTGCCTGCCGCATCATAAGAAATGATCTGCGGAGAATTTTCATTTTTCAGGATTGCACTTACAATACCCTGATCCGAGATTGCAATCTTTTCAATCGGAAGTGTCGTTTCTATCTCACCTTTCAGTCCGTCTTTCGTGAATACCATAATACTATTTCCGCCTCTGTCTGCCACGGCAAATGCATTCTCCTTTACTTCGATCATCGGCGTCTTGATCTGCGTCGGCTGGATCCACACTTCTTCATTCTTTTTATTCAGATAGACTACTCCATTCCGGTTATATCTTATGATTCCTTTTGCAAACTGTACATAATTGCTTGTATCTGAAATTTCCTTCGTATAACTTGCCGCTTCTCTCGCTGTTCCATACGTCTTATTATCCAACAGCAGATAAGTTCCACAGATTGCCAGTACTGCCAGTATCAAAATGGAAACTGCACCTTCCCATTTTTTCCAGCGTACCTTTCTTTCAGCTTTCTTAAGCTGCTTTGGATTTTCCGGTGGTTCTACGACCTTCAGATACGGAATTTTTCTTTGTGCCATAGGTTTTCCCTTATCATCGGTTTTCTTCAATCAGGGATTGCACCAATCCCGGTTGGGATAAGTATAACACGTCTTTAAGGCAATATCAATTTCTGCCCGATGTAAATCAAATTGCCATTTGATAATCCGTTCATCCTGCAGATTGCATCGACATGCGTGACATCACCATACATTTTTTACTGATGATTGCCAGTGTATCGCCCCTTTCTACCACGTAAACTCCATCACTTCCATTCGTTGAAGACGACGGTACGGCAGATGCTTCAACTACTTCATCTGACTGACTGTTCTTTGCCTGACTGCTGTTGGTCGAAGCATCTCCGTCTGTATCGTTTTTCGATGTACCGTCATCTCCTTCTGCTTTTTATCGGATGCACTGTTGCTTTTTTTCTGTATCTGTATTTTTATTGGCTGCACTGTCAGTTTTTCCCTGATCTGCATCATCACCGGCTGTGCTGTTCTCATTTTCTGCACCTGTATTTTCATCTGCTGTACCATCCTCCGAACCGTCTGCCTGTCCACCATTTGGATCATTGCCTTCATTGCTACTTCCAGAATTATCAGAATCTTTCACCGTGTTAATTGTTCCTGCCACCTCTTCTATCTGGTTCTGAGCTTTTCTGATCTTATTAAAATTGTTCAGCATGGCAACTCCCATGATCACAAGCACCAGCACAAGTCCCACACTCATCGCATAAACAAAATTTCCCTGATGCTTTTTGCCGGGTTCGTCTTCCCTGCTTTCTAGCCAGATCACGAAAGTTCTGTGCAGCCTTGTCTTCCACAACTTCCGTCTGCACCGCCCCATTTTTTTCGACTCGAGATCATATAATCCTGCATACACGGATTTTTTCATAATACGTGTAATGCCCTCCGATCTCCATTAAATCATTCATTTTATGTACATAATACGTTTCTTCTTTTTCCTGTGGATCACAGATGATAAAGACTGTATTCTTTTTCGGAAATGATTTCTTATGCAGTTTTACCGTAGAATTTCCCGGTGCTTTTTTCCGCATCATCTCTCACCACAAACCAGCCGATCAGTTCCCCTCTTCAAAAAACTGTTTACATTCTTCATATGCCCGTTTCCACGTTTCATCATCAATCAGATATTCCATCCCAGATACCCTGAGTTCCTGCATCTGGATCGCACCATAAATATAGACATAATCTTCACCTTCGTATGTTTGAAAATCTCCGATCAAGAATGCACCCAATGGCTTTTGTGGGTCGTTTCTGTATTTATCTGATAACTGTGCAAAAAAGTATCTACATAATCTTCTACATAAATTTTTCGGACTGTCACCACATTTCCAATCTGACGGACATTTTTCGGTATTTGTCTCCATTTATTTTCACCTTCCTGACATTACTGATTCATTGATTTACATTTCCCGGCGTTACAGAAAGAATAACATATTGATTCAGAGAGATTTTAGCAGTTACTGTCAAATGCGTTCGACATTTTGTCTGCCTGCACAATCTTTCGTTATTCTTTTGATTTTCATTCTTATTTCTTAAAAAATCCGAAACTAAATCGTCACAATTATGTGCTAGAATAAATTTAGAGATGTTAGGATCAAAGGGTTGAAACCACGTGTGCTTGCACACTGGTGGTAGAATGACCTTGAGCCCCGCCCCGATATGAGCATAAAAAGTGGGGCGTAAGCACCATGATATGCGAATAGCGGGTAGGATTGTGGGAGTGCGTAGCACGAAACAATCCGTTGGCATTATTGTTGGGGGCTTTGACCCCAACATCAATTTAAAATGTAAGGAAAAGTACTTCTCTGCATTTTCAATAATTTTAATGGAGTGATGATGATGAGATTATTTAAAAAATATATTTCCGTTCATAAGCCTGCAACGATTATTTATGATGAAACTTTCTATCAGATACTCAGAGAGACTGCCCGGCATCCGATTGTCCTGCGAATGAAGCTTTATCCCCACCACGGAACAACGAATTGCTATATTCACTGCCTCCATGTTGCTTATTTTAACTATAAGTGGTGTAAGGCACTTGGACTTGATTATGAATCTGCCACCCGTGCCGGTATGATCCACGATCTCTTTTTATATGACTGGCATACCCATGCAAAAGAAACCGGAGAATATTTCCACGGACTGACCCATGCACGGCGGGCTCTTAGAAATGCACAAAAGGCATTTTTCATCTCAACTCAACAGAAATGGATATCATCCAGAACCATATGTGGCCGGTTACGCTGCTTCATATTCCACATACAAAAGAAGGCTGGATCATTACTCTGACTGATAAATATTGTGGACTCCTGGAAACCTTACGGTTATTGTAAGCAGTTCCTTTGATCTGTTTTCGATCAAAATATTATGCCAAAAGCTCTCTGCAATCCTGTCGGAGGATAGATCCGACAGTGGATTCATCCCCTGTCTAATATAGAAAGGGATATGGAACAACACTCTTTCCATATCCTGCATCATGATTGACAAATCTTATTCAGATTTTGGTCATTATATTATTTATTCAGTTCCCGTAACCGTTCCAGTTCCTCTGAAAACCACCTGCTTATTCACAGGCAAACGCTTTGATCTTTGCATAAATACTGTCTGTATCCAGTCCATACTTCTTCAGAAGTTCCAAAGCCGGACCGGACTCACCGAACGTATCATTGATTCCGATCTTCATCACCCTGGTCGGTGCTTTCAGAAAGTACATCACATACTGCACTTCCCAGTCCGCCGATCACGGAATGTTCCTCTACTGTTACGACCCTGCCGGTCTCTTTTGCTGCTGCTACGACCAGCTCCTCATCCAGTGGTTTGATGGTATGGATATTGACTGCCTGTACGGCTGCCCTTGCCTCTACATCATCGGAAGGATTGATCACGACCATTCCCGGAATGGTCCGCATCAGGCGATATCCTCGTTGCACTGATGGGTTGCACCATCTTCCCCGACGGAGATCCCTGCATGGGTAGCTCCGATCTTCACATTCAGGTGCGGATATCCTACAGAGTTTCTTACCTGTTCAAAAGCACGGCCTGCCGCAAACATTGCGAAGGAACTTGCAAACGGCACTTTTCCCGGCTGCTGCCAGTCCGGCTGCCACACCGATCATGTTGCTCTCTGCGATTCCGCAGTCAATGAACCGTTCCGGGGAAACTCTTTTTTGAAGATTCCTGTCTTAGTCGCTGCTGCCAGGTCTGCATCCAGTACAACGACCTCCGGATGCTCCGTTCCAAGCTGGGCTAATGCATTTCCGTAACTGTCTCTCGTTGCGATCTTCTTTACTTCTGACATAACGCTTCACCTGCCTTTTCCAGTTCTTCCATTGCCGATCGCATACTCTTCATCATTGGGGCTTTTCCATGCCATCCGACCTGATTCTCCATAAAGGAAACTCCCTTTCCTTTGACGGTCTTTGCAATGATGGCTGTCGGCTGTCCTTTTTTTGTTTCTTTTGCTTCCTCAAATGCTGCTTCGATCTGGTCAAAGTCATTTCCATCAATATGGATCACATGGAAATTAAATGCCTCAAATTTCTTGTCGATCGGATACGGGGAATTAACTTGATCAATCGTACCGTCGATCTGTAGTCCGTTATTATCCACAATCACGACCATATTATCCAGTTTTCTGGAATCCTGCAAAGCATGGATGCTTCCCAAACCTGTCCTTCCTGGATCTCACCATCTCCAAGAAGTGTATACACTCTGTAGTCTGCCTCATCCATTTTTCCTGCGATCGCCATTCCAACTGCCGCTGAGATTCCCTGTCCCAGAGAACCGGAAGACATATCCACGCCCGGAATGTGCTTCATATCCGGGTGTCCCTGCAGGTAGGATCCTACATGACGCAGTGTCAACAGATCCTCTTTCGGGAAATAGCCCTCAGTGCCAGTGCGGAATACAGTCCCGGTGCAGTATGGCCTTTGGACAGTACAAAACGGTCTCTGTCCGGTTTCTTCGGATCTTTTGGATCGATATTTAATTCTTCAAAATATAAATAAGTAAAAATATCAGCTGCGGAAAGCGATCCGCCCGGATGTCCGGCTTTGGCTGCATGGACCGATGTACGATGCCCTTTGCGGACTTCGTTTGCAGTCTTCATAAGCTCCTGTTTATTCATGTTATTCCTTCTTATAATGTCAATTCTTTCTATCATTAACCATGTATTGTCTGATTTTTTTCAAACTCCCCGAACACCCAAAAACTGCCTTATAGTCTGCCTTAAATTTTCAATTCCTGCATCCGTCAGCGGATGATGCGTCATCTGCTCGATCACCTTATATGGCACCGTCGCAATATCTGCCCCTGCCAATGCACACTCTGTCACGTGGATCGGGTTACGGATGGACTTGCTGCAATGATTTCTGTGTCAGATTCCTGCCATCAAAAATCTCAGCGATCTGACTGCTACCAGGTCGATCCCTTTGGCTGAAATATCATCCAGTCTTCCAAGGAACGGAGATACATAGGATGCTCCCGGCGTTTGCTGCAAGCAGTGCCTGGTTTGCCGTAAAGATCAGGGTCACATTTGTCTTGATCCCTTCTGATGAAAGAACTTTCACTGCTTTGAGTCCCTCCACAGTCATCGGGATCTTAACGACCATGTTTTGGATGGATCTTTGCGATCTCACGACCTTCCCTGATCATGGACTCTGCATCCGTTGTTGTTGCCTTCACCTCACCGCTGATCGGTCCGTCAACGATGGATGTAATTTCTTTGATGACTTCCTGTAAAAGTCTCTTCCCTCCTTTTGCGATCAGGGATGGGTTTGTGGTAACTCCACAGATAACACCCATATCATTTGCTTTTTTGATATCCTCTACATTTGCCGTGTCGATAAAAAACTTCATTTTGTTCCTCCTTGATTTTTGAATCCCTTTTTATGTCTCGATTATAAAAGCTTCTTTTTCTATGGTCAACAGCCCGAAAATTTATTTATCCGATTCGTAAATCCTGCCTTATCCAAATCATTTCAGAACATTTATCTTTCATTATACATGGATTGATTTTATATTTTATTACTAATAATGCAATGATTTTTTTATTAGATGCTCATCCAACCTGTTAATGACCATCTCCGGGGTTTTTACAGTTCTGTTCTTCCATCCAATGCCCTAAGCAGCGTCACTTCGTCAATATATTCCAGGTCTCCGCCTACCGGAACTCCACTTGCATCCTGCTGACACGGATTCCTGTAGGTTTGATCAGCTTGCTGATATACATCGCAGTTGTCTCCCCTTCCAGACTGGAATTGGTTGCGATGATCACTTCATCCACATCCCCCTGAAGCCGCTGCATCAGTTCTTTCAGCCGGATATCCCCCGGACCAATTCCCAGCATCGGAGAAATAGCTCCATGAAGTACATGATAGACTCCATTATATTTTCCAGTCTTTTCATACGCCGCCAGATCCCGTGGTTCTCAACTACCATGATTGTCTTATGATCACGGTCAGGATGGCACAGATCGGACATACATTCTTTGATCCGTCAAGCGTGCAGCACTCTTTACAGTAACGGACATTTTTCCTTGCATCCACCAGTGCATTTGCAAGTCCTTCCACTTGATCCAGCGGCATGTTGATCACATGAAATGCCAGCCGTTGTGCCGATTTGCTCCCGATTCCCGGAAGTCAGGAAAACTCTTCGATCAGACGGCTGATCTGATTACTGTAATATTCCATTAAAACATCCCCGGAATTCCCGGCATACTGCCAAGACCACCTGTCAGTTTTGACATTGCGGCACCTGACTCTTCTTCAACCTGACGCAGAGCTTCATTTGTCGCTGCTACGATCAAGTCTTCCAACATCTCAATATCATCCGGATCTACGACTTCTTCCGCAAGTTTTACTTTCTGGACTTCTTTTTACCAGAAACAGTCACTTCAACCGCTCCGCCGCCTGCCGTCGCCGTGAATTCTTTTGTCTCAATTTCTTTCTGCTGTTCTTCCATCTGACGCTGCATCTTCTGCGCCTGTTTCATCAGATTTGCCATATTTCCCGGCATCGCTCCGCCTGGAAAACCGCCTCTTTTGCCATAACGCTTTGCCATAATTCAATCCTCCACCGTTATCTTCATATTGATCTTTTGTTCTATATCTATGAATGTATCCTCAAAGTGTCTGCCTTCTTCTACATGCCGTACTTCGATCTCCACAGTTTTTCCAATCTTTTTCTCAATCAGATCTTCCAGTTCTGCGACATGTCTTCACGTCCGACCATGCTGGCTGAAAGACTGTCCGGAAGAACGATCAAAAGCCGGTTGTCTCCTCCAGACTCAGTCTTGCTTTCTTCAGATAACCTCTGAGCATTCCTGAAGCCTCATCCGCGATTCCCGGAAATTTTTCACAACTTCCTGCACATCCTCCGGGATTGCATTTTGGCAGTTCGGTTTTGGAAGACGGTCTGCCTGGGTTTAATCACCGATCACCATTTGACATAAACAACCCGATCTTCCCCTGCACCAGCTGAAGCTTCCATGCTTTTTTCCACTTTTTCTTCCACCGCACGGATCCGCTCAAAATAGTATCCTGATTTGTCTCCATCGCAGGAACACATAACTTGATCAATGCAACTTCCAGTAAAACTCTCTTTTGCGTCGCATATTTCAACTGCCCGGAAAGCTCTGAAAAACACGGATATACCGAAGCAACATATCCAGTTCGATCATCCCGGATTCTTCTTTTAACTGCATCATATTTTCCGTAGACACATCCAGAACATCCTCTATATTATCAGATGTTTTTACGAGAAGCAAGATTCCTTAAATACCATGTGAAATCTCCCGTAAACTGCGTCAGATCTCTTCCCTGCATTACGACATCTTCCACGATATCAAGAACTGCTGCCACATCCCTTCCGATCACATCTTTCTCAAAAGTCTGCTGAACACATCCGTATCCACCGCTCCCAGCACTTCAAAAACATGCTCGTATGTCACCTTCTGCCCGAGATAGAACGCAATACACTGATCAAGAAGACTAAGCGCGTCTCTCATCGATCCGTCCGCTGCTTTCGCTATATAGCGGATCGCTTTATCTTCTACCTGAATCTGTTCTTTATCCATCAATTCCTGCATACGTTCCGTAATCGTCTCAATACTGATCCTCTTGAAATCGTAGTGCTGACATCGTGATAGAATCGTGATTGGGATTTTATGAACTTCTGTCGTCGCAAGAATAAAAATAACATACTCCGGCGGCTCCTCAAAAGTCTTAAGCAGATGCGTTAAATGCACCTATGGAAAGCATATGCACCTCGTCGATGATGTATACCTTATACTTACCTTCTGTTGGACGGTATGTTACTTCCTCCCGAATCTCACGGATATTATCAACGCCATTGTTCGATGCAGCATCAATCTCGATTGATACCAGGGTCAAAGGTCTGACACCACGTGTGCTCGCACACTAGTGGTAGAATGACCTTGTGACCCGCCCCAATATGAGCATAAAAGTGAGGCGTAAGCACCACGATATGCGAATGTTGGGTAGGATTTGGGAGCACGTAGTGCGTAACAATCCGTAGGTATCATAGTCAGGGTCTTTTGCCCCCGACATCTTTGGAGATTTATTTATCGCCAAAACTGATGCCGATCATTCTTGCCTCCTGAATCAGTCCACACTGCGGATCAACATATTTCAGCTTTCCTGCAACCTCTTCCAACGGAACTTTCACTGTCTCACCATTTCTCATGGCTACCATATATCCGTATTCTTCATTCAGGATCAATTCTGCTGCCTTCGCTCCGACTCTTGTTGCAAATACACGGTCATAAGCACACGGAGATCCGCCTCTCTGAGTATGTCCCGGAACGGTGATACGCACCTCTTTATCCGTCTCTTTCTGGATCTGCTCTGCCAGTTCGTAAGCAATCGAAGGATATTTTCTTTTCGCAAGCTTCTTCCTTATACTCTTTCTTTTTCAGCTTTGCATCTTCCTTTGAAATTGCACCTTCTGCAACTGCAAGAATCGTAAATGGCTTGCCTGCCTGCTTTTGTACGTCCGTCGATTACTTTCGTGATTGCCTTAATATCATAAGGGATCTCCGGAAGAAGAATGATATCTGCCCCACCTGCAATTCCTGCATGCAATGTCACATGTCCTACCTTATGCCCCATTACTTCAATGATGAATACACGGCTGTGGGAAGTTGCTGTCGTATGGATTCTGTCAATCGTATCTGTTGCGATATCCACTGCGCTCTGAAATCCGAATGTCATATCCGTTCCCCAGAGATCGTTGTCGATCGTCTTCGGAAGTGTAATCACATTCAGTCCTTCTTCTCTTAACAGATTCGCAGTCTTATGTGTTCCATTTCCTCCCAGTACTACCAGGCAATTCAGGTTCAACTTATGATATGTATGCTTCATCGCCTCTACTTTATCGAGCCCGTCCTTGTCCGGCACACGCATCAGTTTGAACGGCTGTCTGGAGGTTCCGAGGATTGTACCTCCTCTTGTCAGGATTCCTGAAAAATCCCTGGAAGTCAGCATGCTGAAATCCGCATAGATCAGTCCCTTATATCCATCCTTAAATCCATAAATCTCAACATCCTCTCTCTTAGAACAAAGTCCCTTCACAACTCCACGCATCGCCGCATTCAGAGCCTGACAATCTCCACCGCTTGTCAACATTCCTATTCTTAACATTCATGCATCCTCCTTCATTGCTGATTTCGCACTTTCATATGATCCGCTTTATTCTTCCCGGGCATTCTTTTCATGGATATTTTCTTCACGCATTTTTCCTTCATGCATTTTTCCTTTAGCAGCATTCCCATTCAGCTCTGCAACATCCCTGCAGTGTATCATGCCCTTTTAACAGAATAAATCAGGCAGCCGGATTTCCCAACTGCCTATTATTATAACCTATTTGCAAATGTGCCACAAGAACCAACCTCGATTGCATTGATTTTAAACCATCTTGTATCCATACAGACAAAACGCCGAGAAACTGCCTGCATGATTTTCTACAGCTTTTTACGGGATTGCATTGTCACCTCTATGCAAGAAATTCTTCCAGTATCTGACGGATCGCCTCCTCCCTTAATGCAGGTTTGTCTTCCTCATTCAGCCGTTCCTTCAGAACTTCCCTCACAGCCTGCCTTGCTTCTGCTTTCGCCGCCGCATTCACTCCCGTTCCTGCTATGGAATCTGTCTTTTTGACTGACTCTGATCCTGTTTCTCCTGATTCTCTGCCGTATCCTGTACCTGATTCCATTTGCGGCTCAACTCGCCGTGGTTCACCTTCAATATTGATTGGAAGTTCCACCGGTTCCTCACGCTGCTTTCGGAACAATTTTCTGTTCTGAACCTTTTCTCCCGCTCCTTCACATCCGGCTTTGCAGCTACAGTCTCCCCTTTTTTTTCCGGCTGCTCCGCTGCTCCATAATTTGCCGATGCGATCACATTCAGTTCCTCTTTTTCTGTTACCCTTTGTCTTCGCTGCCGGACTGCACAGATATTATCCAGATAATCAATCATATACATTTTTACCCCATGGATTTTATACGGCTCATCCGACATCCGCCTGATGACTTCCAATAAAATCATTTCCGCTGCTCCGACAGCTATATATTGATAAACGGATTCTACTGTCCGTAATAAAGATAATCGGCCGACGCTCCTAACAACGCCAATATACCAGAAAACCATACCGTCAGAATCTCTATCTGTCTCCATGTATGGATCTTAAAAAAGAAAGCCCCTGTATTCATATATGTATTTTTCCACAAAGGCATCTGTATTTTCTACCGTGTCATGTACCATACACGCATGTTCATATTTTGCTTTCACAAGCTTTATCAGTCGGTGTGTACTCTTGGACATTGTTCCTGCTGCCCGGATCAACCGATTCAGCGTTACCTGATTTACAAGTTTTGCAATCACTCCCAGTATGCCCATCGCTGCCATCAGATATCGAATGACATTCGTATTCGCTATTACTTCTCCTGTCATAGCCAACCCTCCTAATTTTTCCCACTTTCCATAACCCACAGCGTTCACAGATGCACGGTCATGTACGATTGGGTTTGTGCATATTATAGCCTAACTTTTCATGCCTGTCCTGCAAAAACGTTCTACAAGTTTCTACACTTCCATGCGAAAAATGCCAAAAAAGCACCTGCCAGTTCAGCGGCACGTACCATAAAAATCAGCTTTGATGATTGATCTGTATACATTCTCAGGTTCAGATTCTTCCTTCATATTTCTTTCCCGAAAATGTCGGTTTAAAGAGAATCCACCCGAAAAATAATACACGATTGTATTTTATTTTTTATTTGCTATAATTCAGATGATGTCAGGGTCAAAAGGTCTGAAACCACGTGTGCTTGCACACTGGTGGTAGAATGACCTTGAGACCCGCCCAGATATGAGCATAAAAGTGGGGCGTAAGCACCATGATATGCGAATAGCGGGTAGGATTGTGGGAGTGCGTAGCACGAAACAATCCGTTGGCATCATTGTTGGGGGCTTTTTGACCCCAACATCATTCAGATGATTGGAGGTAAAAAAGATGGATTATAAGACAAAGGGAGTCTGTTCCCAGCAGATTCATTTTGAAATTGAGGATAATATGATCCACAATGTTTCTTTTGTTGGTGGATGTAATGGAAACCTTCAGGGAATTTCCCATCTGGTTGAAGGAATGGATGTAGATGAAGCAATTTCCAGACTGGAAGGTATCCAATGTGGATTCAAGACTACGTCCTGTCCGGATCAGCTTGCAAAAGCATTGAAAGAAGCGGTTAATAAGTAACGAATTAATACTTTCTTTTTTCGACAGGAAAGAGCACCCTACTGTATCTCTCTTGTATTATTTATTTTTTCCTCGCCCTTTCCTGTCTTTTTCCCTAGTCCTTCTTTCGCTCCCTTGAGCTCTGAAAGCAGTCGCTATGTCCTGTACTGGAAATCTTGTGGTGTTTCCTAATTAAAGAACGGTTCTCATACTCTAAAAATTTATTTTTTGTTAATAGTTAATGAGTTAAATGTACATCATAAAGCGGCTGCTTTAAGAACTCAAGAAATCACTTAGGATTTCCTGATATTCTTTTGTTGCTTATAAATAAATAGAATAGTTATAGTTATAGTTATGGCACTTTGATACCGTCTGTATATGAATAAGTTTCCTCTACAGGGTCATCACCTTTTCTCACAATATGACTTGCCCGTACGCGGTAATAATATCCACGGTCTACCGTAACCGTTTTTTGTTGCATACACGAAATAGTCAGTTTCTTTCATTTCCACAAAACTATCGAAATATCCCCAATCATCACTATCATCTTTACAACGTTCTACATTTACAATCACTGCAAGTTTATCCACTTCATGGTTTGCTGTTGTTGATCCATAACAGTATACTCTTGAGATTCCGGCTTTGGAAATGGAGCATTCACCATCCATAAGATGGATTCCTCTCTCCAATCCATTTTCTGTCCTTCCTGTGGAAGTATCATCTGTGGTAAGTACGGAACCATCAACTATCTTTTCATTTTCCTGAGCGTTGACTGCAACGGATGATGTTCTAAGATACATCCAACCATTATCAGACTGCTCATTACTGATAAAATTCTTTTTTTCATGTTCTTTCCTTGCCCTTCTGTATATATAAACAACTGAACTCGGAAAAACTTACGCGTTTTTTAGAAAAAAATTAAATTTTTAAAATTTTTTTCCAATTCTTCTTTCGGAAGGCAACCTTTTAACTGATAATGAATCCCCATATATTCAAAATCTGCTACATATCGTTTCTGATCAGCTCCCGAAATTGTATATTCCTTTATATTTGCAATGAACTTCTCGCAATCAAGTGTAAACTCTTTTGATTGCTCATCTACTTCTTTCTGACCAAAAGAAGAGTCATCATCATTTAAGTACATTGAATACCTGATGATTTCATCTCCATATTGATAAAATAGTGTACCTTTTTCTCTGTTCTGTATCAACCGTATAACGAACTAATTTCATATCTGTTGGTTTATAATTCAAACGAACTAAATAATCCCCAAAAGTCTTTGTGAGTTCCTTATACATCTGTCCCTCATCAACATCTTTTGTCTTCTTCGAATCCATATCTTCTACATTGATGATATTAGAACTTTCATCCCCATTAATTCGTTCCCACAGCACTTTCACATAAGATTTACTTCCTACACTGGTCATAACACTGCCACAAATCAAAATGATAATTGCAGCAATCGCCCCTGATCACATATGTCCGCTTCTTCTTACGATAGACTACTTTCTTCAATCTCTTATCGTATTCATATTCTTGTATCTTATTGAACAGGGCAGTCTCCATATCCTCGGATACAGTCATTCCCTCAATTTCTTTATTCTCCTTTACCTTTTTCTCTATTTCTTCCGCTTCTCTGTTAATTTCATCTTCCAATGACAATTTTTTCAGATTCTTCATTCCTTACACCTTTTCCGTCTCTTTGTAGACGTGCAAACTTCCTTCTTCTCGTCCACCGTCACACCTTCTTTTTATCTTGACATTTTTTCAAATAAGATTAATATGAAAATAGTCTAAATTCAATAATTGGGAGGTTATCCATAATGAAGCGAATCATTCTGACCGGTGGTGGTACAGCCGGACATGTCACTCCAAATATCGCCCTTCTTCCTCGTCTTAAGGAACTCGGGTACGATATCCAATATATTGGTTCTTATACGGGAATCGAAAAGGAACTTATTGAACCTTTCGGTATCCCTTATCACGGAATCTCTTCGGGAAAATTACGACGCTATTTCAGCGTACAGAATTTTACTGATCCATTCCGTGTACTTAAAGGCTTTCGTGAAGCCCATAAACTGATCAGACAGTTAAAGCCTGATGTTATCTTCTCCAAAGGAGGATTTGTATCTGTTCCTGTTGTACTCGCCGGAAAAAAATGTAAAGTTCCGGTGATTATTCATGAATCAGATATGACTCCCGGTCTTGCGAATAAAATTGCTATTCCTTCAGCAGCCAAAGTCTGCTGTAATTTTCCTGAGACGCTCAAATCTCTTCCAGAGGGTAAGGCAGTCCTTACAGGTTCTCCGATCCGACAGGAACTTCTCTCAGGAAATAAAATTGCAGCAATGGATATGTGCCACTTCACATCCGACAAACCGGTTATCCTCGTTATCGGTGGAAGTCTCGGAGCTGTAGCAGTAAATCATGCTGTACGTGAAGCACTGCCTGAGCTTTTAAAAGACTTTCAGATCATTCATCTTTGTGGTAAAGGCAAGATGGATGAATCCTTAAAGGATGTTGAAGGCTACTGTCAGTTTGAATACATCAAAAATGAACTCCGCAATCTGTTCGCACTCGCTGATATCGTTATATCACGAGCCGGAGCAAATGCAATCTGTGAACTGCTTGCACTTCATAAACCAAACCTTCTGATTCCGCTTTCTGCCAAAGCAAGCCGTGGAGATCAGATATTAAACGCCCGCTCTTTTGAACGTCAGGGATTCAGCCTGGTTCTTGAAGAAGAACAGCTTACAAAAAGAAACTCTCCTGGCTGCTGTAAAAATCTGTATGAAAACCGTACTACTTTCATAAATTCCATGAAGAACTCCGGTCAGCAGGATTCCATCGGTACGATCATCAAGCTGATTGAAGAAGTTTCTTAATTTTACTCTGTTCCAATCCACCGGGAAGTCTTAAAGTATCTTTATCAGTCTTCCCGGTTCATTTCTTCATATTCGGCTTTATAATTTTTCTTTATCCAGTTCTTTTGCTCTATGTAGCAGACTGTGCAGTGTTCTCAGATTGATGCCCATCAGTTCTGCCGCTTTCACCTGAGGCATATCCATATAGTAAACAAGAACCATTGCTTCATACCATCTTGGATTCTTTTTTTTATTCATTTCCTCACTGATCTTCTTATGAAGTACGTTCCGTTTTCTTTTCAGTTCATCTTCCAGATATTCATCCTCTGTGCTTTTTGTACCTGGTTCTGGCACAGCACTCTCATCATCATCCATCGCCAATACTTCCCACTTTGCCTTTTTCTTATAGTTTAATGCCATATTTTTCGCAGTGGTATACAGCCATGAAGGGATATTCTCTTTCTTCATGCTGTCGTATCCTATATATAATTTCAGAAAAGTCTCTTGTGTAATGTCCTCTGCTGCCTCTCGATTGCCTGAATAAGTATATGCCGTTCTCAGGATGAGATTTTTATAATTCTCATAACTCTCGTTAAATTCACGATTTCCCGTTAACATATCTTCTCCAGTATCATTTCAATTTTTCTAAGATCTCATTTTTATCTGCTTCTGACAGTTCACCCATATGCCATCCGAGTCCCACATTGTCATTCTTATATCTCGGGATCATATGCATATGAAAATGGAACACCGTCTGACCTGCTGCTTCTTCATTATTCTGAACAATATTATATCCATCACAATTCAGTACATCTGTCAGCTTCGTAATCATCTTCTTAGCCAGAAGAATTGCCTTTGATGCTACCTCATCATCAATATCATATAAATTGCGGTAATGATTCTTTGGAAGAATCAATGCATGACCTTTTGATGCCGGTCCAAGATCCAGTATTACCCGAAAATCATCATCCTCATAAAGTGTGGCGGAAGGAATCTCGCCTGCTGCTATTTTACAAAAATACAATTCTCATCTCTCATTTATTTCATCCTCTTTCTCGTCGGTATTCACAAGTAGTATAGACTATTTTTTACCAAAAGAGAAGTGATTTTTTTCTCACACACAGACTTATTTTTTCGGTCGAAAAAGGTCGAACGATTTTTCTTGCATTTTCAATTATCCAATGTTAGAATAGTCCGTCAGAAATCTTTATTTCTGATTATTTTTAGAAAGTGAGGGACTTACTCATGCTTACCAATATAGATATCAACAAGATGAACCACTTACTGGAAACGAATGAAGATGCCCGTCAGATCATTACCCAGCTTCTGAAAAATCATCAGGAAGCTGTCTCCCTGATCTCTCACGAAATACGAAATCCACTTACTTTAATTTCTTCCTCTCTACAGATAATGGAACTGGAACATCCTGAAGTAAAAGAATTTTTCAACTGGAAGCAGACCATGGATGATGTTGATTTTATGTGCAGTTTACTAAATGAACTTTCTGATTACAACAATGGAAATACACTTCATCTTTCTGTCTTTTCCATCGAACAGTTATTAAAAAAATATTGCCGTTTCCTTTGCAATGTCACTTGAATCAGAACAGTCTGTACATCCCATTGAATTTACCTCCCGCATCATGCCTGATATGGGGAGTTTCACCGGTGACAAGATTAAACTGGAAGAAGTTATTTTAAATCTTCTCCGCAATGCCAAGGATGCGGTTATGGAACAGTCTTACCGAAAGATCCGGCTCACTGCCGACCGCATAGATGACCGGATCGTGATCCGCTGTAAAAGATAACGGGTGCGGTATTCCAGAAGATCTTCAGAAAACGATCTTTGAACCTTTCATCACTCACAAACCCGGTGGAACAGGACTGGGACTTGCCGTTTCAAAAGAATTATTGAAGCCCATAAAGGGACGCTCTCTTTTGAGTCCAAAAAGGCCCTGGAACAACCTTTACTGTCTCCCTCCCGATCTAAATTTTCTATAAGTCATCGCCTGCTGACTGCCGAATCCACTCGGCTGTATAAGCAGGCTTTTTCTTTTTACGATACAGAATCAGTGCCAGGATAAATCCGCAGACCAGACCGCCTATATGAGCAAGATTATCAACACCGGTACTGGTCATTCCGCAATAGAGACCAAGAAGGACCATCAGCATCATACCTTTTCCTGAAAGATCACCCAGCCTTCCTCTGTTGGCAATCACAACATACAGTAATGCTCCCATCAATCCAAAAATCGCACCGGATGCTCCTGCCGATACACTCTGCTCTTCATGCATAACGTTCCATGCAAAAGACAGACCGCTGCCTCCAAGTCCACTGATAAAATAAATCAACAGATATTTTACTTTTCCGATTACCGGTTCTAACTGCCATCCTAAAGCTCCCAGCATGACCATATTATTCAGCAGATGCTGGATTCCAAAATGCAGGAACATACAAGTAAAAAAGCGGTAATATTCCTGATTCTCCAATATCATCGGTTCATACATTGCTCCATGATGAAGCATAAAATATCCATTCTCAGTATCCCCCAGTAAACTTAATACCATAAAGACTGCGATATTCACTATAATCAGTCCGACAGTACAGACTGCCTTCGGTTTTTTTTCTCATATTTATGCCTCTTTTCACCTGACTTTTTACATTATAGGCAGGTTTCTGAAAAGTTGTCCACATTTTCTTCGAGAAATTCACATTTCAGTTTTATTTTCTGCCTCTGTGAGCAGATCATCCCAATCCCCCAGTATCCACTTTTATCTTCTTTCCAAATTTTTTAAAAATCCATACTTTTTTTTTTTCGCATACCATCTCCTGCTTTTGGGGATGTTCCAACGGAAATAATTCTTCTTCACCTTCCTCATTTACAAAAATATCCAGTTTCTGTTCTGTTCTTTTTTCCGGCAGAGAGATTTCACCTGCTTCTTCTCTGTATTTTTTAGAATCTCTTTCAGATCATAGATATTCTTCATCGTCTCTTTATGGAGCATACAGGTCAAAAATACAGTTTCTATATCTTTTGTAATCGATTTTTTCACAAAAATTCTGTCAGTCCATGATATGCCTCACAAAAACTTTGATATTCAATCGGCAAATAACAAAAATTGTATTCTCCTCTGATCTTAAAAATGCATTGTGGCATCAGCAAGATCCTGTTGGGATCAAGAAGATACTCTTTCACTTTTTCTCCAAGTGAAAGTAACTGCTCCGTTAATTCCAGAATTTCCCTTTTTTTCCATCGCCTCCATCCGATATCGTTCTTCCAATGATGCACCATTCAAAGTCTTATAAGTATACCGACTACCCTCTTCACGCCCTGTCACCGACAATTCCAGCAGTCCTCTGATCCGATTATTCTGAAGCATCTGAAGCTGGTAATCTTCTTTCTGTAAACTGGGAACATCCACATGAATACAGGATGCATCCCACCGATCCTCAGTCTGTATATTCAATTGCTTCTGTGACTTTATTTTATCCATCTGATCTTCTCCTCCGGATTTACGATTACTGCCCGTTGCCTGACTTCCAGTTCAAATCTTCCTTTCTGTACCATTGCAGTCACCTGAATCTTGTTATCTGTCCGGGTGATCGCCACTGATGGATTTGTCATAAGAATCAGTTTTTCCCGAAGTTCTCTCTTCAAAAATTCTTTCAGATTTTCCTCCTCTGCTCCATGTCTCCGCTCCAGTTCAGCTCCCAGAACTGCCGTTTCTGCGGCTGCTCCATTTAAGACTGCCCTGTCATAGAAGTAAAAAGACTGTATGGATGATTAGAACAAACATCAACAGAATCAGTGGCATAATATAAGACATCTCAACAACCGTACTCCCTGATACATATCCCATTGATTCAGACTCCTCCACTCAGCATCCCTCCTAGCATCTCACCCATATATGCAACTGTAAGAAATGGGACAAATGGGATCATACTTTTTCTCGTAAACTTTCTTTTTATCATCAACAGAATTGATACTGCTGCCGCCAGTCCAAACGCTCCCAAAAGTAATATCAGTAACTTCCACATTCCAAGGAAAGTACTGAGTACAATAATCAGAAGACTGTCTCCATATCCAATCTTCTCTTCTGTAAGTCTGCTGATTCCCAAAAAAGAAACCCTGTTAAAATTCCTCCTGCAACAGCTCTCCATGATTCGATACCAGTAATTGCCTGAAAACCAGTGCCGAAAGAAATCCCAATACAATCACTCCAACACTTAGTTTTCTTCTTTTCATATCCGAATAAGAAAGTGATATCAAATACACTCCCATTATCACATTTCCCACCAGACCTCCATATTTCATATACTTTTCTGACTCCTTTCCCCAATTTTTAAATGCTTTAGCTCTTCCTCTGTTTTCAGCATCCTACATTGACTTTTAATGATTCCGGTTCTATTCTGATGCACTGTTGACCCCCTCTTTTTCTATTCTGATGCACATTTGGAACAACCTCTTTTTTCCTGCTGTCTGAGATTTTTTTTTATTGTCCGTATCGTTCTTTTTTAATCCACTGCAATTCAACGAATTGTGATACCTGTCACCGTATTGCGTAATATAGATTCCGGTCATAGTTGTTCCAATCACGCACCGTTCACACGCATGATATCTGCCTCCGCTTTCATTTCTCATATTGCCAAGTCCCGTGTATGGCACATACTGGATTGATAATTGCAGATAAGGACACGTAGCACTCCTGTGCCATACTGTACCAAGTTCTGTTATATAGACCAGTTCATCCTCTCCTTCTGTATCTTCTCCATCCTGATATCCATTCCACGCACTCATTTTTATATTTTCTGCATATTTTGCAGAATAATTTCCTGGTAGAGGGATTGGAAGTTTCACTTTATACTCCACACAAATATTTACCTCTCCATGCACCATATCATAATAAGATTTCCAACAGCTTATTGCAGAAGTTCCACCATCAAGAAGACTTCTTTCCAGTCGTTCTTCCCCGATATTTTTATTATCTTCTGCTGCATCTTTACGGAATTAAATACAGGCAAAACAGCCAGATCTTCTACCGTTTCTTTTGCCGCACTCTGTGATGCATTATGAAGTACCAGTCTGATATTCCGCACTTCTATCAGATAGATCAGACAGATTACTGCAAAAAGAAATAGTGGAATTGCAAGTGCTGCTTCTATCGTTATGATTCCTTTTATATTATATTTTTTACTTTTATCCCCGGTGCAGATGCCCTTTCCATTTTTGGACTGTTGCTATCTTTATTCAGCTTTATCATCGCAGTTTTTCCTTCTATAAATTTGTGAGGTTTCCCGTATGAGGGGTACGGGATAAGACTGTACCGACTCATCGTCAGTACTTTAAAAATGGGTGTCGGAAAGGACATCTGCACCGGGGATAATCTCTATGAACCTATGTAAATCCGTATGACTGTTTATAGTAAATCGGTTCGATTTATTGATATCCAAAATAAGCAGGAAATGTATAGGATATATCTCCATATACAGTCACTTTATTTTCTATTTCAAGCTTCGTGACGCACTGATCTATGCGAAAATATTCTTTCTCCGGCAGGCTTCTGATATTTTCTTCAATTCGGTCTGCCAGCCTCATGGTCACTTCTTTTGTATCTTTCAGGAACAGCAGTATCCGCAGATAATCTTTGTAGGATAATCCTTTTTCCGTTTCTTTGACCTCTGCTCTCTTGTCACTGCTCAAAATCAATGGAAGTTCTGCGAGGGACACGCTCCAGTTCTCCGAAGTCTTAATTGCCGGTACCCTCTGACCTGCGAGAAGCGTTCTCAGATCTGCAACACTTTCACCACCTGCCCAGGCAGCTAAAATTAATTGCTTTACAACTTCTGTCCCTTCCGGCATAAGCAGTAACGTACAGATTGTTACAGCCAGCACTTCCGCTTCAGCTTTTCTTCCACTGTCTTTTTGCAGACAGATATAATTCACTCCCATTCGGATCAGAAAGAGTTTCATTAAAACCGATTCAAGATTTTCTTTATCTGATTTTTTTCCTGCAAGAAGATATTCCACTTCATAATCCAGACTTTTTTTCCTCTCTTCCTGATAGATTTTATTTCCATCACTCACAGCCGCCTGATCTTCCAACTCATCTGGTTCCGCTTCTCTTCCCGCTGCATTCTCTAAATTTTTCAGGACATACTCATTAAATAAAAGTCGTTCCTCTGTCCCACTCAGATTTTTTTCTTGCTGGAAAATTTCCTCTTCCTGCAACTCTTATTCTCACGGATACCTGCCTGTCCTGATTTATCTCTTTGCCTGACAACCTTTTATCTTTCGGCAGCACATAAGAAATGATCCCATTTGCTTCTATCTGCTCCATGCAGTCAAAAGGATTTTCTATCTCCTCCTGATGATCTTTTTCCATCTCTTCAGACATCTGCTTCATCTCTTCTATTGACTGATTCTGATTTTCTTTCGCTTCCTTTTCCTGAATTTCAACTTCTTCCCATTCTCCAGTCATACCTGCCAGATTACGTGCATACTCAATCCCGTATTTCTGTTCCATATATGTAATGATCTGCTCCCGTAATCCCATGCCATCAAGATCTGTCAGATACTGGATTCCTTTTATCTCATGTACGATTCCTTTCGTTCCAAAATAGTGCATTCGTCTAAGCAGATTTTCTTCCTTGCAGATTTTCTTCCTGCAGATTTCCTGTTCCATAAGTTTCCTCTATACCGAAAATATGATACTCTTCCAGCAAATCTGTCTGATATTCTCCAAACAAAGAATACAACGCACTGTCTACATCAATTCTTGCCTGATTTTTCATCAGTTGGATATTCGCTGCATTCATCATTCCTAAAATAAAAGACACCAGCAACACAACCGTCAGACTCAGAAAGACCGTGATTTCTCCTTTCTTCATCTCAGATCCGGAACTCTCTGATGTAATCTTTTTCAAAAATAGTATTCAGCAGATCAATCAACTGCTCCTTAAAAATAACAAGCAGAGCAATAATGATCACCAGGATCAATACCAGTTCTATTACCGTAATTCCTGATACATACTCCTTCCCTGCAAGCATTCCCACCAGTTGTCTTTTTTAGATTCACCCAATGTCTTTACAACCTGTAGTAAACCGTTCTATTTTTCGGGTGCATTCTCTGCTTCATTTCACCAACAACATTTCTCATCTGTATTTTCCTCCGTTCATCTGCATTTTACATAGTTTTCTCTTCTGCTCCTGCTATTGCACGAATGATCCATTTTAGTATCACCACCTATCCATTCCTGTATCACTGCCTGTTCATTCTTATATTGCTGCCTGTCTATTCTTATATCACTGCTTTTTACTGACCTTAAATCTGGATTGTAAAAAATGCCGGAACTATCACAATAATAAATACAACTGCCAGCATCATAAATAATGGAATCATCAGCTTTGTTCCCGCCTCTTCTCCAAGCTTTCTTGCCTGCTTTTTTTTCTTTCTTCAAACATTTCCCCGGTTTCTCTTTTCAATAACTCGCTTAATCCCTTTGATCCTTTACGCAGATTTTGGGACAGCAGTGTACCAAATCTACGATACACAGACAATCCACACCGGATTCCATACTCTTCATAACACTCCGACTCTGCCGCTTTATTTTTCATCTGATTTTCTGTATAAATCATCTCTTCATAAGCTTTTTTCTTCTCCTGTACGCTCCTTATTTTTTCTATAATCTTCTGTGATACGCTGCCATGCATTTCTTACGGACATCCCTGTCTGATATACAGGCTGAACCGGTTTATGATCTGTGGATAGTCCTTCTCATCTCTTCACTTTCTCTTTTTTTTTTTCTTTCTTTTTCTGATTCTCTGATACAAAGACCATCACTGCTGCCCCGCCCCCGGCTATAAGGATTCCGACAGTTCCTGAATTTTTCTCATGACTCCAGGTGATTTTTGTTCCATTGATTTCATCCGGTAAGATTAAATATTTTTTTCTGTCCTGGTATCTTCTTCCTCTTTCTGAACAGCCTCTTTAAGTTCCCGCACTATTTTTTCTTTTTTGCTTTCCCTTGCCGGAAATATCCGAACATAAAATTCATATTTTTCGCTCTGTTCTTTATACTTCAACTTTGCAGTCAGCTTCACTAATGTTCCGTCCTCTGTCAGATCATCCTGAAAGATAGTTCCCTGACTGTCTATTACTTGATGACGATCAGAATCCCATTCAATCGAAATTCCCGTGTCAGGAATGGAACTGAACAGATTCAGATCTGATCTCACTTCATCAAGACTTGTATTTTTCCCAAGAATCATCTGTTCAGTTTCTGTTCCGCATCCCGAAATACATCTGCAATCTCAGTCTCACTATATTCCTGTTCTGATAGATCGATCTGTATCTTTTCACAGTCATTTCCTATTTTCGCCTCCAATTCTTCTGTCTTATTTCCCTTTCCGTGTTCTTCACGCAAAGTACCACCTGTCCATTTTGATTTCTTTCTAATCCTGCTCCCCGGTCACTCAGAAATACAGCAATACTAATGACAACAGAGACAATGAAAATACTGCCTGCTCTGTAAACTGTCTTTTTTTCAAACTTCAATTTTGATCATCTTCCTTCCCCATATATACGCTGTAAAATATAAAGCAAGGCAGATACTCATCACAATGATCCCTTGCAGGATTCCCATACAGTACCTTTAGAAAATCACCAAAAGTCAGCTTCATATACCCGATCATTCCAAAGGGAATCATGCTCATAATTTCAAACTCCAGTTTTTTGATGCGATCATTGTCTGAATCTCTTTCTCGGTCTCCATCTTTTCACTGATGACTTTTACCGCATCTTTGATAATCACAATACTGTCCCCACCACTTTTTTTGGGCAGTAGTAAAACCGTCACAAAGTTATCTACATCTTCCTGCTCTACATTTTCAGCAAATTCACTCAGTACTTGTCCTACCGGTATATGGATTTTTAATTTTCGTATCATAATCTCATATTCTTTGATGATCCTTGACTCACTTTTGTACATTGGCTTTAAGTCATGGCAGGTTTCTCTGATCGCATTTTCTGCTGAATATCCGGCTTTTAAAGCTCCCGCCATAATCTGAATACTGTCTTTAAACTGAACCCGAAATTCTTCTTCTTTTTTGTCCGTCATTTCTTCCAGCCACTCTTTCATGTAAAATCCCCAGACCGGGAAAAGGATGATTCCGGGCAGAAATGACTCATAAAATAAATACAGGATCAGTCCGAAAATAACCGTACTCTTTGCAAGACCAATCAGATATTCATGCTTCTTTATATCCTGCAACCATGAGCTTTTCCTGATTCGACAGCTCAGCCACTTTCATAAGTCTTCCTTTAATTTTTCCATGCTCCATTCCCTCCTCCCTGAACTCATATAAAGTCCTTGTATGAATCTTGCCAGACTCATATTTTTCAATTTCTGTAATCTGTAGTACTTTTCTGCTTTTTATCTCTTAACCTTCCGAGATGGATAATAATATCCAGTGCCGAAGCAATCTGTCTCTGAACTGCCGCTAAAGGAAGATCAATCCCCATCAACATCATCGTCTCCAGTCTGTGAAGCATATCAGTAGGATTATTTGCATGTCCTGTGGACATTGACCCACTATGTCCGTTCAGCATGGCAGATGAAATCATATCAACCGTTTCATCTCCACGGACTTCTCCTACAATGATCCTGTCCGGTCTCATTCTCAGGGCCGAGCGGATCAGATCTCTGATCGTCACAGCTCCTTCTCCTTCCGGATTTGCTCCCCTCGCTTCCAGTTTCACAAGATTCTCCACTCCTCTGATCTGCATTTCCGCATTATCTTCAATCGTTATGATTCGCTCATCTTTCGGTATAAAATCCGACATTGCGTTCAAAAATGTAGTTTTTCCTGCACCCGTTCCTCCACTCACGAAAATATTATATTTTGCAATAACCAATTTTCTGATGAACTGTGCCGCTTCTTCTGTCATACTTCCACAGTCGATCAGCTTCTTCATCGTCAATGGTTCTTCCGGGAATGTTCGTATCGTAAGGATCGGTCCGTTTACCGCCACCGGTTTCATGACTACATTGACACGGGATCCATCTTTCAGTCTTGCATCCACGATAGGTGAAGCCTCACTAACATACCGGTTTGCCTCACCTACAATCTGCTGGATCACATCAACCAGCCTTTCTTCTGACATGAATTTTCGTTCTGACCGAAACAACCGCCCGCCTTTTTCATAAAAAAATATGATCCGTTCCATTCACCATAATTTCTGTAATTTTCGGATCTTCCAGTAATTCCTGAAGGATATCCAGCTTTCTGAATGCATGAAATAGTTCCCTGCTCAATTCAATCTTTTCATTCAACGGCAGATATTCTTTTTCTGAAGCTTCTTCCAGTGTCATACGGATCAGTTCCTGAAGTTCCTCATCTCCGGTCTCTCTGGTCATATCCATCCGCTGCAACACCTGTCCATAAATCAGTTCAGCCCTTCTTTCATTCATCTTTCTGAGCCTCCCCTCTTTTTCCTGGAAGATACCGTTCCTGCATTTTGGTTCGTCCAATCCTCTTTTCACTGTCCGGGAAAGAATTTCTCCATGACCGGAAATCCGCAGACTCTTTTCATATTGATCCAGCTTTGCCTTTGCGATTCCCTCGTCAATATACGGTGTATAAATTCTTCCGCAATTTTCCAGTATCTGATAAAGTCCGTTGATACTGTCCCCAAGATCCAGAAGAAGGATCTCATAAATACTTTTTTTCCAGAATTGCCTCAAACAGACGCAGCCATTCTTCACGATCCACATTCCTGAAGTCCTGTTCATTTCTGATCGCCGGGATATAATCCACTCCGCCTTTTTGCCTGATCATACCGACAAGCTTCAAGCCAAGATTCATATTGTCCTGCCGCATATAATACAAAAAGGTCTCCAAGGTCATTTCCTTCCCTGTTCTGAAAATAGTAATTATCTCCTGAGTTCCTTCCAGATTCAGGTATAATACCGGGACACTTCTTCCCAACTGCCTCGCAGTACGAATAGCAAATTTGGTCTTCCCGATCCGATGGATCGGCGAATAAACCCGATCAGCCCGCGTACCGATGTATCCGCTACCACTTTTTTTCTTTCAGTTCCATCCTGCCGGTTACTTTCTGCAAAATGATCTCTGCACTCTGATATCTGTAAACCGGAACTTCTTCCTGAAACCAGTCATCCTCTCCTTCCCGCTCTTTTTTTCCTGACTCCTTTTTTTCCGTCAGAAGATAACGATTTTCTGCTAAAATCTCTTTTTCTCTTTTCTACCGGATATTCCTCCGCTATAAGAAGTCTGCTGATCGGCATCTTCTCTGAAAACTCTTTCAGTTGCTGAAGATTCCAAAAGAGGTGAAACTGATACTCCTCTTTAATTTTTCCGAAATAATGTTCATCAGATTTTCTGCATATTCTCTCTGAACATCGCAGATTACAAATTGAGCCTGACCACTCCTTTCCTCTGCTTTTTCACATATCATAACTTGAATTACTGCTGCGAACCTGCAGCATCGAATAAAGATAAAAGCTGCCGGATGTCCACTTCCGGCATAGAGACACCGGTCTTTCCCCTTCAACCGGTGCGACAACAGGTGATTGCCTGTCGTGTAAGACGCATTATATACAGCCTTTTTCGTTTGTCCAGTCCCTGATTTCAAAAAATTACTTTTTGTTAAAATCTCACAAAATCTGATAAAGTAATTCCGTAAAGCAGGCAGACCCCAGGAATACCAAGGGTTCCGGATGTCAAAAAGGAGACAGGATTTAATCCCACATTAATTGAAGAATCAGCCGGAAGCACCCACTGATTTATTATAAATATCAACATCATTCCAACCACTGCCCTTGCGAAAAAATGCAGGATCAGTCCTGTAATCTTCTTTTTCATTTTCCTGTTCCTCATATTCCATGACTACTCCTTGCTCTATTTTATTCCCTGGAACTTTTTCCTATGCTTTGAAATACTGCAGAACTCCACTTTTTTATTTTCCACAATTTTTTCATACGTTTTCCACATCCTTTGATTTTTTCAGAACAGTTATCTTCAACCTCTGCCCGGTTTATCCACACTATAAACTTTTTCTTATTTTTTAATCAGATTGATAAGTGAAAAAACGACATCCACATTTTACTGCGGATGCCGTTTATTTTTTCTCAACGGTCAGTCTCTTTTCCAACCATTTTTTTACCATTTATTTATAATTTTTTCCAGTTTTACGAGTAAATCGATATTTTCTTTTTCGTACTGATTAATTTCCGACTCCTGCACGATCTTTCCCTTTACCGGAGCATACCAGCTCTTCTGACTGAAATAATTTTCATAAGCCGTACCTGTAAAATCATATCCTTTCTGGCATAAATTTCATTAATCGCAATTGATTGAATACGCAGGAGAAACCTCACCGATCAATTTCTCCTGGTCGTAAATTTTTCTGAGATCCTCTTCTTTCAGTACTTCAGAATCTGCCTTTGCAAAAGTATATCCTGTCTTTTCTTCCTGTTCACGGTACGCACGGTAATCCTCTACTTTTGAATCAAATTCTATATTTTTACCACTAAGGATAACTTCTCTGTTAAAAATGCTTCTTTCTGATTTTCAACTCCATACCATTCCAGTTCTATCTGCTTCTTTTTAGTATCAACTTTTTAATTTTTGCACACGCTCTCTCCGCCAGCAACTGATACTTTTCAGGAAGAATTTCTTCACGGTCATAACCTGTATATTTTTATTTCCGTTTTCAGCAAAAATTTCAAGTTTCGACCAGTTCATTCCCGAACCCGATGTCAGAAAAATAAATCCATCTTTGGAACAGATATCGTCAATCCCGGCTGTCACCGCATACTCTTCCTGCATATATTCCCATGATTTTTCCTGCATCTTCTGATCTGCACACAAGATAATAGGTCTTCTGCATACCTGAATCCTGCGGAATCATCACCCAAATAAAAGAACCATCCTTTATAACGGTATTTGAGGCATTTTCATAAGTTCCATTTTCCAATACTTCTTTTGCTTTTTTTTAACTGATCCTCATCATAAATAGAAGTTTCATCTGACAGTATTTCCTCATAAGTTAAAATGCAACCTTCTCCAGATTCTGATCGTCAACCTTCTCTTCATTATCTACATTATCCTCTGCAGATGAAGACTCATCCTTTTTATTCTGATCTGATTTTTCAGTATCAGAATCTTCATTTTTCTGATCTGTATTTTTCTGTGTTTCTTCCTGCTTTATATTGAATCCGACGGATCTGTCACTGAGGTATCTTTTTTCTGACATCCTTCTGCCGCCAGTAAAGAAAAAATATCATTCCTACTGTCATTCCTTTTTGGATCAGAACTTTTTTTCTGCTCTTTCTTCTTCATATTTTCGCCCCCTCTGTCTAAATTACTTTTCTGCACTGCCGCTCTTATCCCGACTCTGATCTTTTTATTTGTCTTTGATGTTATCATACACCAATCTTTTTTCTTTTTAAAAGTGAAAATCGCACGGCAGTTTTTTTTCTGTCGTGCGATCAGTTTTCTTACTCTATTTCTAAAGTAGAATTACTTCTTCTTCCCGAATCTATGATTCCTCTGAATTGTCTGACGCTTCACTTTCAGGTTCTTCTCCATCAGAGATTTCTACCTGCTCTCCGTCAATTTCTGCAAAGCTTTTCTTACTTTTGCAACACTTGCAACTTTATCTTTTTCTTTCAGATTAATCAGCTTCACACCTGAAGTAATTCTTCCGTATATAGAAATATCAGAACACTTCATACGGATGTATTGATAATCAT
>VOFH01002157.1_pt1 | contig 39311 bp, 67 predicted proteins | sample 5384091 | NCBI WGS metagenome assembly VOFH01 (sample SAMN12384727, study PRJNA508395) | human gut metagenome | isolation source: healthy gut G | host: Homo sapiens
TTGAAAATCTTGTTAATGAACAGATTGCTACAGGATTAGATGTTATAACTAAGGAAATGTCTTTGGATGAAGCAAAGGAAACAGGAGCTATGGCTTTATTTGGTGAAAAGTATGGCGAAAAGGTTAGAGTTGTTTCAATGGGAGATTATTCAATTGAACTTTGTGGTGGTACTCACGTATCTAACACAAATGCTATTTCATCATTTAAGATTATTTCAGAATCAGGTGTTGCTGCAGGAGTAAGAAGAATTGAAGCTTTAACTTCTACAGGACTTATGAAACACTATAAAGAATCTGAAAATGTTTTAAATCAGGCTGCAAAACTTGCAAAATCTGAACCTGTTGCTTTAGTTGAAAAGATTCAGGCTCTTTATGATGAAATTAAAGAATTATCTAAAGAAAATGAAAAATTAAAAAGCTAAATTGGCAAATGAAGCTGTTGGTGACGTACTTAGTCAGGTAGTTGAAGTTAAGGGAGTTAAGTTACTTGCTACTCATGTTGAAGGAGTTGGAATGAACGAACTTAGAAACCTTGGCGACCAGCTTAAGGAAAAAAAAATGGGCGGAGGCGTTGTTGTTATTGTTTCTACACAGGATGGCAAGGCTAATGTTATTGTTATGGCTGATGAAGATGCTATTAGCAAGGGTGCTCACGCAGGAAATATGATTAAGGAAATTGCTAAGCTTGTTGGCGGTGGCGGCGGTGGCCGTCCAAATATGGCTCAGGCAGGTGGAAAGAATCCTGCAGGAGCAAAGGATGCAGTAGAGGCTGCTAAAACTATTCTTGAAGGTCAGCTTAAATAATAACTGATAATCAGGAGGTTAATAATAAATCGTGAAAAACACGAAAAAGTATCTTAAAACATATTGACGATATAGAAAAAATATGTTATAATATTTTAAGTGTTTTAACACAAATACCTACAGTTTTAGGAATCCATAACTGGAGGGAGGTCAGGAAAATGTCAAGCGTTATCGTAAAAGAAAAACGAATCAATCGACAGTGCTTTACGTAGATTCAAGAGAAATTGCGCAAAGGCTGGTATCCAGCAGGAAATTCGTAAGAGAGAACACTACGAAAAGCCAAGCGTTAAGCGTAAGAAGAAATCAGAAGCTGCAAGAAAGCGCAAATATAATTAATTTTAATTTTTTAAAATAAAAGTTCGGAACGTAAGTTCCGGACTTTTTTTTTTTGAAAAGATATATTCTTAAAGTTCTATTCATAAAACATAAAATATACTATAAAAAGCATAAAGGATTTTATAGAGGATTTTATGTTTAATGTAGACAATGATTTGGATATGCCAAGAGATGTTATTCATGGGGAATGCCTGTGTCAGATAATCGGCAGAAACGAGATTGTAATTGAAAATTATAAATGTATTAAGAGCATTACGGACACCGATATAGAAATTGTATGTAAAAAATATAAAATAATCATTAATGGAACAGGTTTAAACATAAAATATTATAACAATCAATCAATGGCCATAGGTGGATATATTTGTGAAATTTCATTTTTACAGAATTAAAATTAATAGTAAACATATATATAGATTGCTTAACTGCTGCAGAAATAATGAAATAAGAGATGTTGAACTAGACAAAAGACTATGCCGGTTTTTCAATAAATTATAATCAATATAGTGATCTTGAAAAAATATTAAAAGAAAATAATATTGAAATAGTAAACAGGCAGGAATTGGGTATATATACAAAGATTACAAACTTACAATTTATAAAAAGTGTTATATATTTTTGCAATTTTTATTTTATTATTAATTGCAAATTCAGCTTTATTTGGAAAATAACTATAAAAGGAAACTATTCCTATACTGCTGAACAAATGATTGATTATGTCCATAAAAAGGCGTTAAAGAGGGGTTCTAAAAGAAAGCATTGATACGGAAAGCTTGGAAAAATCCATACGAAAGAATTTTGGTGACATAAGCTGGGTATGCGTTGAGGTAAAAGGCACAAATCTGATTATACATATAAAAGAAAATTACATTACGGAAATAAGTGTAAAGGAAGATAAACCATACGACCTGGTGGCAGAATGTGACTGCACAATTGTTTCAGCACTTGTAAGAAGAGGCAAGCTTAACGTCAATCCTAAAGAAAAGGTTAAAAAAGGTCAGGTTTTAATTACCGGTGTTGTGGATGTTACAGATGAATCGGGGCAGTTGCTTTTTAATGAATATTGCAATGCGGACGGAGAAATAATAGGCCAAATAAAAGAAAAATACGAAGAAAAGTTAAACATAAAATATCAGGATAAAAAACGGAAAAAAAGTACTAAAATTATAGTTCCGTCTTTTTGGAATATAAATGGATTAAAAACAAGGGGAAGAATAGGGAATTAACCTGTGAAGAAACAAAAATGAAATTCTTCGGTGACTATTATTTGCCAATATCAATGCAGAAATACACCATAAAAAATACAAAATAACAGAGAAAAATTATTCCAAAGAACAGGCAGAAAAAAAATACTAAATAATAAATTTAATAATAAAATGTTTGTTATGGAACAAAAGGCTACAAAATAATACAAAAAAATGTTAAAATGAAAAAGACTATGGACTCCTATGCATTATGTGGAAAAATAACATATAACAAACCCATAGGTAAAGTTTCATACATTGACGTAAAAAAATAGAGGAGGAAACAGTCAGTATAAATGAGCGTAATTGAGAATATTATGAATATACCTGCTGAACATGAAAAAAACGTATTTGGCAGTTTTGATGGAAATATTAAAAAATAGAGAGGACACTTCATGTAACAGTTATTGCAAGAGATTCTCAGGTAAAGATTATAGGTAGTGATGTTGCAGCAAAAAGAGCCAGAAGTGTTTTTGAGCAGTTGATTGAATTGTCTAAAAGAGGAAATACAATAACAGAGCAGAATGTAGATTATGCACTTTCTCTCTCTTATGATAATAAAGAATCAGCCATTGTGGACTTAGATGATAATATTATATGTCGCAAAACAGTTATGGTAAACAAGAGATTATGGGTGCAGAAAGCTTTTAATGCTAATATGGAAAAGGGACTTATAGAGGTGAAAGCACCGCTTGCATATATGCGAGGAAGAACTCTTGATAATGCGTTTATAATATTAGATGAAGCACAAAATACAACGCCTGCACAGATGAAGATGTTTCTTACACGAATTGGATTCGGCTCGAAAGGTTGTTGTTACAGGTGACAGAAGACACAAAAGGACCTTCCAAGAGATAACATCAGGCTTGGATGTTGCAATGAAGGTCTTAAAAGATGTTGAAGAGATAGGTTTTGTAATTCTTAGATAATAACGATGTAGTAAGACATCCTCTTGTACAGAAGATTGTAAAAAGCTTATGAAGAATATGACAAGAAAATGAGCAACAGAAATTCTAATAGAAACAAGTCAAAGGGAAAAATAAAAGAGTAATTATATTGACGAAACCCATTAAGAAAATATATTGCAAAGGAATAGAAAATGAATATATACATAGAAAATGAATATGACAGGGAAATAGATGTTGATTATACAGATATAATTAATAAAGTAGTTTGCCAGGCAGTTGATTTTATAAAGTGTCCTTATGAATGTGAGGTTAATGTAACAATTGTTGACAATAATACTATTCACGAAATAAACAGGGAACAAAGAAAAATTGACAGACCTACAGATGTTTTGTCATTCCCAATGTTAGATTATGAAGTTGCCGGAGATTTCTCTATGGCAGAGGATGACATAAGTAACTTTAATCCTGATTCGGGAGAACTTATTTTAGGAGATATTGTGATTTCCTATGACAAAGTTATTGAACAGGCAGCTGAATATAATCATTCAAGAAAGAGAGAATTAGCTTTTCTTGTGGCACATAGTATGTTACATTTATTTGGATTTGATCATATGGTTGATGATGAAAGAATCGAAATGGAAGAAAAGCAGAACATTATTTTAAATAATCTGGGGATTACAAGAGAAAACTAGCATGGAAACTTACAAGAAAAAATGCAAAAGAAAGAAAAAAGGGAGATTAGAAAATGGAAAAAAACAAGAAAATCATTGCCGGCATTGCAGGTGCAGTAGCTCTTATCGCTATTGTAGCAGTATGTATTTTTGCTTTTGGCAGTGGTAAAGAGAAAAGGATAACAGAAAACAAAGAAACAACAACAGTTGCTGGAAACAACTACAGTACCTGAAACTACAGCACAGCCTAAAGGTATCAGTATGCTTACAGGAGAGCATATAAGTGAAAAGTTTGCTGAAAAAAGACCTGTTGCAGTTATGTACAATAATATTATTAATGCCATTCCACATTCAGGTATTGATAATGCAGGGATTGTATATGAAGCACCTGTTGAGGGAAGCATAACAAGACTTATGGCTCTTTTGAGAATTATGGTAAGCTTAAAAAGATTGGCTCAGTTAGAAGCTGCAGACTTTATTATTGCTATTTCGCTTTGGAATGGGATGCAATTTATTGCCATTTTGGACAGTCAAAATATGCTTTAGATTTCTTGAAAAGTGACGCAATTGACAACGTAGGCTCATTTAATGCTGAAAGCGGTTATTACAGAACATCGGACAGAGTTGCTCCACATAACTGTTTTACCAGTGCGAAGGGAATTGACAGTTCAATTAAGAAACTTGGTTACAGAAGAAAATATAAGAATGGATACAAATCACACTTTAGTTTTGCTACTGACAATGAAAAGATTTCTCTTCAGTCAACAAAGCAGGCAAACAAAGTTAAACTTGGATATCCTGTAAATAAACCTTGGTTTGAGTATAATCAGAAAGACGGACAGTATTACAGATTCCAGTATGGAAAAAAAAACATATTGATGACCAGAACAATAAACAGCTTCACTGCTCAAACATTATAATTCAGTTTGTTAATGCTACTTTATATCCTGATGGAAAAAGCCTTGATATGACTTTAACAGGAAGTGGAAACGGCTGGTTTATTACAAATGGAAAAGCTGAAAAATCACTTGGAAGAAAGACCAGAAAAAGGGCAGAACAACATACTTAGATAAGTCAGGTAAGGAAATAGTTTTAAATCAGGGAAAAACATGGATTTGTATGGTTCAGAATGAATATTCAAATGATGTAAAATTTCTAAATAATTATTTGAGTTGTTATCAAAAGGCTATCCGGATTGTTATTTCCAAAGTTATTATGTTAAATACAAATTGGATCTTGAAAAATATTTAGAGGTATGTTAAATGGATAACAGAAAATTGATTGATAAGGCCTTAGAGGCAATGAATTACGCATATGCTCCATATAGTAAATTTAAAGTTGAGCGGCACTTATTACAGATGGAGTTGTTTATACCGGTTGCAATATTGAAAATAGTTCTTTTGGAGCTACAATTTGTGCAGAAAGATGTGCAATTTCAAAAGCTGTAAGTGAAGGTCATAAAAATATTCAAAAATAGCCATTGTAAGTTCATCAGGAGATTTCACTCCACCTTGTGGTATTTGCCGTCAGGTTATGGAAGAATTTATGGCTGATGGAACAGTTGTCCTTAGTAATGGCAAAGAAATTAAAGAATATACAGTAAGAGAGCTTCTTCCGGCAGGATTTTCTGCGGAGGATATGAAAGGGTAATAAAATGGGACGAAAATCAAAGAACAGTTTTGTAATTCAGGGAAGTATACTGGCTTTTGCAGGAATATTAGTAAAATTATAGGCTTAATTTATAGAATACCGTTAACAAGAATTTTAGGAGATGAAGGTAACGGATATTATTCTACAGCATATGACATTTACAATGTTTTAATTTTGCTGTCATCTCAGAGTATGCCTTTGGCAGTATCAAAAATAGTATCAGAAAAGTTAGAGCGAAGACAGTATAAGAACGCTTATAAAATTTTAAGGGGCATTGTTTTACGGTGCAGTTTTAGGTGTTTCATTTGGTCTGTTTGCTTTTCTTGGAGCCGACTGGCTTGCAACTTCAGTTTATAAGAGCCAGCCTGCAGCAGTTGCACTTAAAGTTTTGGCACCTACACTTACTGTTGCCTGCATTCTTGGTGTAATGCGTGGATATTTCAGGGGAATGGGAAATATGATTCCAACAGCAATATCACAGATTTTTGAGCAGATTGTCAATGCGGTTGTCAGCGTAATTGCAGCATATGAACTTACGGTTTACGGTGTATCAATTAGCAAAATGTCAAAACTTGGTGAGTCGGCAGGTCCTGCATATGGAGCAGCAGGTGGTACATTAGGTACTTTAACAGGTGCCATTGCGGCATTAATAATTGTAGTTATTGTATTTTGGAACTCATATGGAAATATAAAGAAACCTATAAGAAAAGACAAAACAAAGGTAGAGGACAGTTACGCAACAATAACAAAAGTTATTATATTTACAATTACACCTGTATTAATAAGCAGTACAATTTATAACATCAGCAATCTTCTTGACAATCCTATATACGGAAATATTGTCACGGGAATTTTGATGTTTCATCAAAAACAAGAGCTGAATTATGGGGTGTATACAGTGCTAAATATAGGGTGCTTACAACAATGCCTATAGCAATTGCTTCATCATTATCTACAGCAATTGTTCCTGCAATGGTAAGATCTTATATAGCAAAAAAGACAAACAGGGAATGGAGAACAAAGTTTCACTGGCATTAAAGTTTTCAATGCTTATAGCTTTCCCTTGTGGTATGGGATTATCAGTTTTAGGTGGACCGATTAACCAGTTATTATTTGGAGATGGAAGCAAGAGAACGGCAACAATTATGATTTTTAGTTTACTTACAGTAGTTGTTTTCTCACTTTCAACTATAAGTAATGCTATTTTACAGGGAATAGACAAGCTTAACATACCGATTAAAAATTCAGCAATATCACTTGTGCTTCATTTGATAATATTGCCTGTTTTATTAATTGTGTTTAGATTGGATATTTACGCAGTTGTTATTGGGGATATTACTTTTGGTCTTACAGTTTCAATATTAAATGCTTTTTTCAATTAAGAAACATATGGGTTACAGCCATGATTTAAGGGAAACATTCCTGAGACCTTTTATTTGTTCAGCAGCAATGGGGATTATATGTTATCTTGCATATTGGTTAACTTCAAAAATTATACCAATTAATGCATTATGTACATTATTTGCCATTATGGTAGCTGTTATTGTGTATGCTGTTGTTCTTATTATTTCGGGAACAGTTACAGAAAATGAACTTATGAGTGTTCCAAAGGGAACAATGTTAATCAGACTTTTGAAAAAAGTTCATTTATTATAGTATAAAATTACAGAATATGTAAAAAATATATGCAAGGAGTTGAAAAATGAGTAAACGTGCATATATTTTTTATTTACTGGTATTAATTATAGGTTTTGGAATTGCTTATGTATCAGGAATTAGATTTGGAACAAACAATAATGTAAATAAATACACCGAAAATAAGTCTATTAATACTAATTCATTAACAGATGAAAATTCTGAAGTAGAAGGTTATTGGATTATAGCTGTAGACAATAAATTAAATGTTTACAAAAAGACAAAAAAACAATCATGGCTGAAACAGATATAGATATTTCAGACTATTTCCTTACAGGAAAAAAACATGTTGCAAAACGGAGTTTATTACGAAAACGCAGAGGAGTTGTTTAAGTATCTTGAGTCAAATACCAGCTGATACTACATTGCCTAACATATAAAGTTTGAAAATGAATATATAAAGATAACAATAAAAAAAATAAGGATGAAATATGGATGTAATAATAATAGGTGCCGGTGCTTCCGGACTTATGGCTGCGATTACTGCTGCAAATCAGGGAGCAAAGGTTACTGTAATAGAACATGAAAATAAGCCGGGCAAGAAGATTCTTGTTACAGGTAATGGAAAATGTAATATTACAAATACAAAAATGAATGAAGAGTGCTTTTATGGCAACAAAAATTTTATAAAAAATGTATTAGACAACTTTGGATATAAAGAAACCATTGAATTTTTTTTATGTCACTGGGAATGAGAACTAAGGATAAGAACGGATATATTTATCCTGCAGGAGAACAGGCAGCAACAGTTCTTGAAATTTTAAGAATCACCGCTGAAAATCTTGGGGTGAAAATTAAAACAAATAATAATGTTAATTCTGTAAAATATAGGGATAGAAAGTTTTTGGTAGATATAGGAATTGAATTACAGTGTGATAAGCTTATTGTTGCCACTGGAGGAATGGCTGCTCCAAAAACAGGATCCACAGGATTAGGATATCCTTTGGCTGAACAGTTTGGTCATACAATTGTTGAAACAAAGCCTGCACTTACAGCTTTAATTACTGAAAAAAGATTTACTAAATAAGGCGGCAGGTGTAAGAACAACAGCCAATATATGGTTTGAAAATAGTGCCGGAAAAAAAGACGGAAATTTAATGAGGCTAATAAATATTCTGAAACAGGGGAATTACAGATTACAGATTATGGCATATCCGGAATACCTGTTTTTAACATAAGCAGAATGGCCACTAAAGGGAACATTAATACATATTGATTTTATTCCTGATTATTCAATAAATGACATTGTTGAATATTGGGCAAAAACATCTGATTACAATCCTAAAATTCAGTTAGGCACAGTAATGGATGGAATGTTAAATACAAAGATTACAGCAGTTATGCTAGAAAAAGCATGTATAAAATATAATTGTTTGCTTGAGAGTTACATTTAGATGAAACCCTTAATTTGCTTAAATTGTTAAAGGATTATCAGATTGTTGTAAATAAGCCAAGAGGTTTTGATTTTGCTCAGGTTACGGCTGGCGGAGTAAGCACGGAAGAGGTTAATAGTCTGACTATGGAATCAAAAAAACAGCCGGGATTATATTTTGCAGGAGAAATACTTGATGTAGATGGCATATGCGGAGGCTATAATTTACAGTTTGCCTGGGCAACAGGAGCTACTGCCGGAAGGAATTGTGTAGAATGAAATTTATAAAGGTATCAAATATTAAAATTAACGTGGACGAAAGCGTGGATAAAGCTTTCGATAAAGCAATTAAGGAAGCAGGAATCAATAACAAAGACATTATTGAACAAAAATAGTTAAATATTCAATTGATGCAAGACATAAAGATAGTATTAAAAAGTTATATACAATAGGTTTTAAAATAAAAAAAAATATAACAAGAATAGGAAAAATGTTGTTGTCCTTGACAGGGAACCTGAATATGAATTTGTGCCAACAGGAACAGAAAAACTAAAAAACAGACCTGTTATTGTAGGCTTTGGCCCTGCAGGAATGTTTTGCGGATATATGCTTGCAATGTATGGTTACAAGCCAATTATTGTTGAAAGAGGAAGTAAGGTTGACCAAAGACTTAAGAAAATAGAAGAATTCTGGTCTACGGGAAAACTTGATGAAAATTCAAATGTTCAGTTTGGAGAAGGCGGTGCAGGAACCTTTTCAGATGGCAAATTAAATACGGGAATAAAGGATAAAGAAAACAGAATAAATTTAGTTTTGAAAACTTTTGTGGAAAATGGAGCAAAAGAAAATATTCTCTATGATGCAAAAAACCACACGTAGGCACGGACATACTTTCAGTTGTTGTAAAAAATATGCGTAAATATATTGAAAGTAAAGGCGGGACATTTTATTTTGACACTGAAATGACTGATTTTACAACAGAAAATAATGTTCTAAAGGCTGTTAAACTTAGCAATGGGGAAGAAATAGAAACAAATATTTGTGTACTTGCCATAGGGCATAGTGCAAGAGATACCTTTGAAATGATTTTCAATAAAGGCATAAATATGGAACAGAAACCTTTTGCCATAGGTGTAAGAGTTGAACATCCTCAGGAAAAGATAAACAAAAGTCAGTACGGCTTTAGTTATAACCGTTTAGGAGCTGCAAGCTACAAACTTACATATAAAACGGACAACGGACGTGGAGTTTACTCTTTCTGTATGTGTCCCGGAGGATTTGTTGTAAATGCAGCTTCTGAAAAGGAAACATGCGTAGTTAACGGAATGAGTTATAGTAAGCGTGACAGCAGAAATGCCAACAGTGCCATTGTAACAACTGTAACACCACAGGATTACCCGTCAAAACATCCTTTGGCAGGAGTGGAATTTCAAAGAAAATTAGAGAGAAAAGCTTTTTGCTGAAGGAAATGGAAATATTCCAATTCAAAGACTGGAAGATTTTAGAAACAATAAAAAACAGAGGCACTTGGAAAAATCACACCTGAAATAAAAGGAAAATATTCTTTTGGTAATTTAAATAATGTATTGCCTGAATATGTTTGTAAATCCATAAGTGATGCAATGGAATATTTTTGAAAGAAAGATAGAGGGCTTTAATGACAATGACACAATAATGTCAGCAGTTGAAAGCAGAACATCATCCCCTGTAAGAATAATAAGAGATGAAAATTACCAGTCAAATGTTAGGGGACTTATTCCTGCAGGTGAGGGTGCAGGATATGCGGGAGGAATAACATCTGCTGCAATAGACAGGATAAAAATATTTGAATTTATTGGCAAAAATTTTCACAAACCGGAAGATTTTTGTTAGAGCATAATAATGACTTTTTCGTGAAAATGTAGTATTATATAAAGATGTATTTTTCTTGTGTAAGGCAAGATATAAATGGAACGCATTAGAGAGAACTTAATTAAGGAGAGTTTAATGAATATACGTTTTTTGGCACAGTCTGAATATTTTAATGGAATCCACATAAAGGATGACATTATTTTAGAAAAGAATATGAACAGGGACGTTTTACAAATCTTCCAAGAGTCAGATATTATCTATATTATCTGGAAGAGAATGTAAGAAAGGAGGTTATGCCTCATTCTGAAAAGGTTGATGTATTTGAACTTACTGATTGTCAATACGAACCTGAATATCTTTATTTTACAGAAATAGATGATATGTTAGATGGCAGACAGACTTTCAATATTATTAAATATAATATTACGGATCATACTCATACAAAGATTATTTCACTTAAAGACAATATGGAACTGTATCCTGACCAGAAGCAGATTAAGATTTTTATTTTGGATGACTCTAATTTGATTATTCAGAGAGCAACATTAAAAGAATTTGAATCAGGATATAAGGAATTTTTCAATTATTCTCATCTGCTTTTTAATTTTGTAAAGAACAAGCAGATTCCAATTAGCGATGAAAATATTGCTCATAACGGTATTGATTATATGTTTCCGTTTAATGAAACAAGCTGTGTAATGAAGACGGGAAATTCTTTATTTAAACATAACAGACATGATAGAATTTCAAAGGATGAGGCACCTGTTGAGTCACTTTATGTTATAAATATTCAGCAGTTTATAAGTGACTTACAGCTTGAACAGCCGAACCTTGTTTTAAGTGCAATTGACCAGTCTTTTATGATGCAACACTTATTCGTTCAAAAAAGATTGACAAATACTTAATATATTCAAAATATAATTATGATAAAAATGACGAAACAGTTATTTTTACAATATTGAAACAAAGGAAAATTTTACTTGCATAAATAAGACAACTAAGGACCATTCCTTGCTGAAAAATGCGACGGTAATAGAGGGCATCCCATATATGATTACTGAAAATTCATCAGGAACCCAGTTCTTTAATCTTATTTCAAATGAAATTGATACAACTTATACGGCTGAATATAAGATTCGATACATTAACGATACAACAATTGTATCCACATTTATCGAAAAAAGTCTGTTTGGCAAGGAGAAAGAGTATGTAACAATACATAAGTATCCGTCAAAGAGAGTTATTGTTCAGGAGAAGGGGCAATATATCGGAGCAATTTCTTCAAACAACCAGACAACGTATATTTTCTTAAAATAAATATAATGAAATGGAGAAAGCAATGGATAAGTTAAAGATAGCAAGAATAAATGAATTATACAAAAAATCTAAAACAGAAGGTTTAACAGAGGCAGAAAAGGAAGAGCAAAAAACAGCTTCGTAATGAATATAGAATGGCCGTTATTAATAATCTTCACTCATCACTTAATAATGTAAGTATTGAAAATGAAGATGGAACAATAACAGAATTAAAAACAAAAGTAATAACAAAAGAGATTAGAAATAATTAAAAGGACGCTAAAATGACAGATAAAAAGCAGCTTAGGAAAGAGCTTATTACAAAAAAAGGAAAAAAAATAACTGATGAAGAATTTTCAAATAAAAGTCTTCGTATATGTAACAGACTTTTTAAATAATAGTCAGTATTTAAAAAGCAAAGTAGTATATTGTTATTATAGTGTAAATAAAGAGGTTGATTTATTGCCTTTTATAAAGCAGGCTTTAGAAGATGGAAAGATTATAGCTTTTCCTAAAGTAAAAAGGACAAAATATGGACTTTTTTTGAAGTCAAATCTTTAGAAGAATTAGAACCGGGATATTTTAATATTCCGGAGCCCCAGAAACCACCCCGGCTCCAAAAGGAGACTTGATTATTGTACCGGGAGTGGCTTTTTTCTAAGAAAGGGAAAGACTTGGATATGGTGGCGGATTTTATGACCGTATTTTGGAACATCATAAGGTTTATACTATTGGAGTAGCATATGATTTTCAGATTATGAACAGCCTGCCAACAGAAGAACACGACAGGAAACTTAACGAAATAATAACCAATTAAAATAATTGTATTAGATATAAAAAGAAAAAATAGTAATAGGAGAGAAACATGAGTTTTACCAACGAAACAGACAAGCAGAAATACTATATAGAAAAGTGCAGGGAACTTATTGCAGCCAAGGAACAGAAAATTGGAAGAAAGTTAACTGCCTGTGTTGTAACATTCGGATGTCAGATGAATTTTAAGGATTCAGAGAAATTAATGGGAATTTTAAGCCAGATAGGATATCAGGAAACAGATGATGAACATGCTGATCTTGTTTTATACAACACATGTACAGTAAGAGAGAATGCCAATCTTAAGATTTATGGCAGATTAGGTTATTTATCTAAATAAAAGAGAAAAATCCTGAAATGATTATTGGTTTATGTGGTTGTATGATGCAGGAACCACAGGTTGTTGAAAAGTTAAATAAAAGTTATAGATTTGTGGATATTATTTTGGAACACATAATGTTTTCCAGTTAGCTGAACTTTTATATGACAGATTAATTGGAGGACATAGGATTGAGGATATTTGGGATGGAACAACAGAAATAGTTGAAGACCTTCCAACAATAAGAAAATATGACTTTAAATCAGGTGTAAATATTATGTATGGATGTAATAACTTCTGCAGTTATTGTATTGTTCCATATGTAAGAGGAAGGGAAAGAAGCCGTAATCCTGAAGACATTGTTAAGGAAGTTGAAGAACTTGTATCTAACGGTGTTGTTGAAGTAATGCTTTTAGGACAGAATGTTAACTCTTATGGTAAGACTTTGGATAATCCTATTTCTTTTGCCAAGCTTCTTGAAATGGTTGAACAGGTAGAAGGTCTTGAAAGAATAAGATTTATGACGTCTCATCCAAAGGATTTGTCAGATGAATTAATAGAAGTTATGGCAAAATCAAAAAGATTTGTAAACAGATGCATCTTCCTCTTCAATCAGGAAGCAGCAGATTGTTAAAGATAATGAACAGACATTATGACAAGGAACAGTATCTTACTTTAGTTGACAAATTAAGAGCGGCTATTCCTGACATTGGAATTTCAACAGATATTATTGTTGGTTTTCCGGGAGAAACAGATGAAGACTTTGAGGAAACTCTTGATGTTGTAAGAAAAGCAAGATACGACTCAGCATTTACATTTATTTATTCAAAGCGTTCAGGTACGCCTGCGGCTACAATGCCTGATCAGGTTCCTGAAGATGTAGTAAAAGAGAGATTTGACAGACTTTTAAACCTTGTAAATGAGATTTCAAGGGAGAAAACTAAACATTTAGAAGGAACTGTACAATCAGTTCTTGTTGAGGAATTAAATAAGAAGATTTCGGGATATGTAACAGGTAGATTAAGCAACAACAGTGTTGTTCATTTTGAAGGTTGTAAGGAACTTATTGGAAAAATAGTAGACGTTAATTTAAAAGAGGCAAAAGGCTTCTATTATATGGGAGAAATGGTGAAATAAAATGGCTTTACCAAAAATGATGCAGGATGTATGGGATAATCATCTTGATTCCCTTACGCCAATGATGAAAATGTATTTAGAAACGAAGAAACAGCATGATGACTGCATAATTTTCTATAGATTAGGTGATTTCTATGAAATGTTTTTTGATGATGCTACAACTGCTTCTAAGGAAATGGAAATTACATTAACAGGAAAAAGCTGTGGTTTGGAAGAAAGAGCACCAATGTGTGGTGTTCCGTATCATGCAGTTGATTCATATATTAACCGACTTGTAACAAAAAGGATATAAGGTTTGTATAGTTGAACAGACCGAGGATCCGGCACAGGCTAAGGGACTTGTAAAACGTGAAGTTGTGAGAATCGTTACACCGGGTACTAATCTTAACACTGCTGCAATGGATGGGGAGAAATAATTACATTATGTCCATAGCATATATAGGCGGTAAGTTTGGGATTTCCATAGCAGATGTTACAACAGGTGATTATTATGTTACGGAAGTTACAACTGAAAGAAATGTAGTTGATGAAATTAATAAGTTTATGCCAAGCGAAATAATATGCAATCATTCATTTTTTGATGAGTGGTATGGATATAGATGATTTAAAAGACCGACTTTCAATATCAGTTTTTGAATTGGAAGAATGGTATTTTGATGAAGAAATCTGTAGTGATGTTTTAAAAGAACACTTTGGAATGGTTGATTTGGCAGGACTTGGAATTTCAAATATGAGCCTTGGAATCATTGCTTCAGGTTCACTTCTTAAGTATTTATATGAAACACAGAAAAAATTCCCTGTCACATATGACTAAGCTTATTCCTTATTCAACAAGTACATTTATGATTCTTGATACTTCAACAAGAAGAAATTTGGAATTATGCGAAACATTAAGAGAGAAGCAAAAGAAAGGTTCTCTGCTTTGGGTTTTGGATAAAACAAAAACGGCGATGGGAGCAAGAACTTTAAGAAATTATATTGAACAGCCTCTTATTTCAAAAGAAGAAATTATAAACAGACAGAAAGTTATTGAAGAATTAAACAAGTCTATGATTACAAGAGATGAGTTAAGAGAATATCTTGCACCAATTTATGACTTGGAAAGACTTTTTAAGCAAGATTTCTTACCGTTCAGCCAATCCTAGAGATTTAATTGCTTTTAAAACATCTCTTTCAATGTTGCCACATATTAAGAATATAATAATGGATTTCAAATCTCCATTGTTTAAAGATATATACAACAGATTAGATGTTCTTGAAGATATTACAACTCTTATAAGTGAGTCAATTATGGATGATCCACCAATTAATATTAAGGAAGGTGGAATTATAAGAACAGGCTATAATGAAGAAATTGACAGATTAAGAAATGCAAAAACAGAAGGTAAAACCTGGCTTGCAGAAATGGAAGCGTCTGAGAAGGAAAGTACAGGCATTAAGAACCTTAAAATTAAATATAATAAAGTTTTTGGATATTACATAGAGGTTTCTAATTCCTTTAAGGACCAAGTTCCTGATTATTATGTAAGAAAACAGACTTTAACTAACGCAGAAAGATATACAACTGACAAGTTAAAAGAACTTGAAGATGTTATTATGGGGGCTGAGGATAAGTTATTCTCTTTGGAATACAATATTTTTACTGCAATTAGAGATGAAATATTTAATCAGATTAACAGAATTCAGCAAACAGCAAAAGCTGTTGCCCAGATTGATGTTTTTGCATCTCTTGCATTTGTGGCTGACAGAAATCATTATGTTAAGCCTAAAATAAATGAAAAAGGTGTTATAGATATTAAGGACGGCAGACATCCTGTTGTTGAAAAAAATGATGCCTGACAATACATTTATTGCTAATAATACATTTCTTGACATGAATAATAACAGACTTGCAATTATAACAGGTCCGAACATGGCGGGGAAATCTACATATATGCGGCAGACAGCATTAATTGTACTTATGGCCCAGATTGGTTCTTTTGTTCCTGCAAAATATGCAAATATATCAATATGCGATAAGATTTTTACAAGAGTAGGTGCATCAGATGACTTGGCAAGTGGTCAGAGTACATTTATGGTAGAAATGACAGAAGTTGCCAATATACTTAGAAATGCTACAGCCAACAGCCTTCTTATTTTGGATGAAATAGGTCGTGGCACAAGTACTTTTGACGGTTTAAGTATTGCCTGGGCTGTTGTTGAGCATATTTGCGATAAAAAATTATTAGGTGCAAAACATTATTTGCCACACATTATCACGAACTTACAGAACTTGGAAGGAACTTTACCGGGAGTGAACAACTATTGTATAAGTGTTAAGGAACAGGGAGATGATATTGTTTTCTTAAGAAAGATTGTGGCTGGTGGCGCTGATAAGAGTTATGGCATTCAGGTTGCAAAACTTGCAGGTGTGCCTGAGTCTGTTTTAAACAGAGCAAAGGAACTTGTTAATGAATTAAGCAATGCTGACATAACTGTTAAGGCTAAAAGAGATTGCAGCAAATCTTCAACCGGGAAATAATGTTCTTCCTACCATGAATGACGATTTAGAAGCTCATCAGATGACGTTGTTTGATACAGTAAGGGAAGATGATATTATAAAGGAATTACAGGAAATAGACCTTGGAACCATGACACCTATTGATGGGTTGAATTATTTATATAAACTTCAAAACCAGCTAAAAAACAGATGGCAGTAATAATAACTAATCAGGCAGTATAAGAGTAAAGTTGGAACAAGGACAGGATAAAGGCTAAGATTAAGTAGGAGACAAGGTATGAGTAAAATTCATGTTTTAGATCAAAATACAATAAACCAGATAGCAGCAGGCGAGGTGATTGACAGACCTGCATCTATTGTTAAGGAACTTATGGAAAATGCAATAGATGCAGGAGCTACAATGATATCCGTTGAAATTAAAGATGGTGGTACATCATTAATAAAAATTACCGATAACGGTTCAGGCATTGAAAAAGATGATATTAAAGTGGCTTTTTAAGACATGCCACAAGTAAGATTAAAACAGCTCTTGACCTTATAAGTGTATCATCCCTTGGATTTAGAGGTGAGGCATTATCAAGTATTGCTTCTGTTTGTCAGGTTGAACTTATAACAAAGACTGAAGATGCCATAACAGGTATCAGATACAAAATCGAAGGTGGAAAAGAAGTAACTTTCGAAGAAATAGGTGCACCTGAGGGAACAACTTTTATTGTAAAGAATATATTCTTTTTTAACACTCCTGCCAGAAGAAAATTTTTTAAAACTGCCCAGACAGAAGCAGGTTACATTTCTGAAATAGTAGAAAAGATAGCTTTATCACATCCTGAAATATCAATTAGTTTTATTAATAATAATCAAACTAAGATTCATACATCAGGCAATGGTAATTTAAAAGATGTTATTTATAATATTTACGGAAGAGATATTGCAAACAATCTGTTAGAAATAAACTGCAGTAATGAATTTATTAAGATGACAGGCTATATTGGCAAGGCAATAATCTCAAAAGGTAATAGAAGTTTTGAAAACTATTTTATAAATGGCAGATATATTAAAAGTAATATTATTTCAAAGGCAATTGAAGATGGTTACAAGTTTATTCTAATGCAGCATAAGTATCCCTTTACAGCAATTAATTTTGAAATAGACCAGGATTTGTTAGATGTTAATGTGCATCCGGCAAAAATGGAATTGCGTTTTAGAAAAGGTGAGGCGATTTATCCTTTTATTATGGATAGCATTCACGATACTCTTGTTGAAAAGCCTAATATAATTAAGGTTGAGTTAAATGAGGAAAAGTCTAATGAAGAAAAAATAGCCAGAGCACCGGAACCTTTTGAAAAAACAAGAACAGAGATAAATCATATTCTTGGCGATGTACCTGATTACAAAATGGCTGAAAATTTTATAAAAAGTATTAACGATGAAAACATTAAAATCGAAGATATTAAGAAACAAAATATTAGAGAAGAAAATAATTATGTTGTTGATACACGAAAAGAAAAAACAGAACAAAAATCAGATATTCTGACGGAAATCAATGATGTAGTTATAAAAATAATAATCAGGAAACAAAAATACACATTTTTCTGATATAAGTAAAAATATTGAAGAAAATTCAAATTTATCAGAAGGTTCGGAAATTAAAAATATAGGAAATGAAACAAAGGAACCTGAAAATATAAAGGAAGAAAAAAAAATCAAAAGCCTATCCAACAGGAACTTTCAGGAGTATACGATGACTTCCTTACAAATGTGGCAAGGCCGTCTCATAGATTGGTAGGTCAGGTTTTTGAAACATATTGGATAGTTGAGTATGATGGCAAGATGTATATTATTGACCAGCATGCAGCCCATGAGAAAGTAATGTTTGAAAAGCTTATGGACAGGCTTTCTAAGAAAGAAGTTTCATCACAGATGATTAATCCACCTATTATTTTGAATTTGTCTTTAAATGAGGCAAATCTTATAAATAAATATATGGATAACTTTAAAGAGATAGGCTTTGAAATTGAAGCTTTTGGTGGACAGGATTTTGCAGTCAGGGCCGTACCGGCAGATTTATATACTTTGGACAGTTACGATGTTTTAATGCAGATTATTGATAACTTGTCTAATGAAAATGGGAGAATGGTTCCTGATATGATTACCGAAAAAATAGCTTCAATGTCATGTAAGGCAGCAGTAAAGGGAAACAATAAAATGTCTACACAGGAGGCAAATGCATTAATAGACCAGTTGCTTTCATTAGAGAATCCTTATAACTGTCCTCATGGAAGACCTACAATTATATCAATGAGTCATTATGAATTGGACAAAAAATTCAAGAGAATTGTATAGGAGCCTAAAATAAAAATGAACAATTTAGTAATAATAACAGGACCTACCGCTGTTGGAAAACAGAAATATCAATTGAACTTGCCAAGGCCATAAACGGCGAAATTATAAGTGCAGATTCCATTCAGGTATATAAATATATGGATATAGGTTCTGCCAAAATAAAAAAAAAGAAGAAATGCAGGGCATAAAGCATTATCTTATAGATGAATTTGAGCCTGATGATGAATTTAATGTTAATGTATTCCAAAAGCTTACAAAGAAATACATTAATGAAATTTATGAAAAAGGAAAACACCTATTATAGTAGGTGGAACAGGTTTTTATATTCAGTCTGTTTTGTATGACATTGATTTTGACGAAACAGAAGATAATCATGAATATAGAAAAACTTTGGAACAGATTTATAAAGATAAAGGTGTCCAATATCTTTATAATATGCTTAAAGAGGTTGATGAAGAATCAGCCAAGGCAATACATTATAATAATGTTAAAAGAGTAATAAGGGCTCTTGAATATAATCATCAGACAGGAAAGATTTCAGACCATAATAAAGAACAGCGTGAACATGCTTCTCCATATAATTTTAAATATTTTGTTTTTAAATGATAAGAGAGCTACTTTATTCACGAATAAATAAAAGAGTTGACTTTATGATTAAGGAAGGTCTTGTGGATGAAGTAAAAAGTCTTTTGGATAAAGGCTATGACAGAAATCTTGTATCAATGCAGGGCATTGGTTATAAAAGATTATTGAATATTTAGACGGAAAGATTTCATTGGAGGAGGCAGTGGAATTAATAAAAAGAAGAACACAAGGCATTTTGCAAAAAAGACAGTTGACCTGGTTTAGGCGTGAAAAAACAGTTACCATGGTAAACTGGGATGAATATGATTATGACAAAAAATAAGTTATTGGCATGTATGCTTAAAGACTTAAGAGAAATTAATATAATAAAGGATAAATAAAATGATTAACAAGATTAAAAAGAAATGTATAAGCAGCAGGGAATATCTGAACAGGTTTATGATTTTTCAGAAAAAATTTGTGCTGATTTGGAAGAAAGATTTAAGAAAGTAGACAAGATTGCAGAATATAATCAGTTAAAAGTTATTGGTGCCATGCAGAAAAAATAAAGTTGCCGAAGCACATTTTAATACTACAACAGGTTATGGATATAATGATTTAGGAAGAGAAACTTTAGAAAAAGTTTATGCAGATGTTTTTCATACAGAGGATGCATTAGTAAGACCACAGATTACATGTGGAACTCACGCGTTGGCACTTGCCCTTTCTGCTAATTTAAGACCAAATGACAAATTAGTATATATTTCAGGAAAGCCTTACGACACACTGGAAGAAGTTATTGGAATCAGACCTTCCAACGGCAGTCTTGCAGAATATGGTGTCAAATATGATCAGGTTGACCTTTTAGAAAATGGTGAATTTGATTTTGAAGGAATTAAAGAGAAAATTACTAACGATGTTAAAGTTGTAGGAATCCAGCGTTCAAAGGGTTATGCCACAAGACCAACATTATCTGTTGAAAAAATAGGTCAGGCAATTAAAGCTGTTAAAGAAATTAATCCAAACATTATTGTTATGGTAGATAACTGTTATGGAGAGTTCGTAGAAGAAATAGAGCCATCAGATGTTGGAGCAGACATGATTGTCGGCTCTCTTATAAAAAAATCCGGGTGGCGGGCTTGCTCCTATTGGTGGATATATTTGTGGAACAAAACAGTGTATTGAAAATTGCTCATATAGACTTACAACACCGGGACTTGGAAAAGAAGTTGGAGCAAACCTCGGTGTAATGAGTTCATTTTATCAGGGACTTTTCCTTGCACCAAATGTAGTTGCATCAGCTTTGAAGGGTGCAATATTTGCTGCAAACTTATTTGAAAAGTTTAATTTTAATGTCATTCCTGACGGAAAAGAGTCAAGACACGATATTATTCAGGCAATTGAATTTGGAAATCCTGATTGTGTAATTGCTTTTTGCAAGGGAATTCAGGCAGCGGCCCCTGTTGACAGCTATCTGACCCCTGAACCTTGGGATATGCCGGGATATGATGCACCGGTAATTATGGCAGCAGGTGCTTTTTGTGTCAGGCTCATCAATTGAACTTAGTGCAGATGGACCTATTAAACCACCATATGCAGTGTATTTCCAGGGCGGTTTGACATGGCATCATGCAAAACTTGGAATACTAAAAGCTTTCCAGAATATGGTTGATGACGGATTAATTACATTAAAGTAACATTTTGAATTAACTGTCTTTATTGTAAAAAAACGTATACACAACTTTTTATTGTGCTAATATATATGGGTGCCTTGTATTTGGAGAGAAGGAATGGAGGCATATGAACAATATAAAAGATTTACCGGTTAATGACAGACCTTATGAGAAGTGTTTTGCAAAAGGTCCTGAATATTTAACTGACGTGGAGTTACTTGCAGTAATTTTGAGAACAGGAACAAATGGCATCAGTTCATTTGACTTATCCAAAGATATTTTGTCACACAAATCTCAAAATGGTAAACAGGATTTGCTGGCAATAATGCATATGACAAAGGAACAACTTCTGAGTATTAAGGAGTTGGCATGGTTAAGGCAGTTCAGATTATGTGTGTAAGGGAACTTGTAAGACGCATATCATCAGTAAAGGCAAAGGATTCTATCCAATATAATATTCCTTCAACAATTGCAGATTATTATATGGAACAGCTAAGACATTTAGAACAGGAGAATCTTGTTGTAATGTTTTTGGATACTAAATGCCATTTAATTAAGGATATGACAATAACTAAAGGAACAGTTAATCAGTCCCTGATTTCGTCAAGGGAGATTTTTGTTGAGGCTTTAAGATGTGATGCTGTGAATATTATACTTATACATAATCATCAAGTGGAGACTGTACTCAAGCAGAGATGACATGGCAAGCACATTAGCAATTAGTAAAGCAGGCAAAATTATAGGAATTAACGTTTTAGATCACATTATAATAGGGGACAGAAGTTATTCAAGTCTAAGAGAATTAAAACTTATGAAATAGCTTCTTAAAATGAAAGGACAGATTATGAGTCGTAGTGTTTTTGGAATTGATTTTGGTACAAGCACCATAAAAATTTACAATGGTTTAACCAAAACAGTAATAACAGAAAAGACATAATAGCTATAAAGAATAAAAACACAATTATTTGAGTTTGGTGATGAGGCATTGAAAATGTATGAAAAAACACCACCTAACATTAACATTATTTTTCCAATTAAGTATGGAGTTATAGCAGATTTAAAGAATATGAAGCTTTTGTTTGAAAGCTTTTATAAAGAAGATAACTAAGGCAAGTGGTAGCAAGATGGGAAGATTTTGTATTGCAGTACCTACAGACATTACAGAAGTTGAAAAAGAGCTTTTTACGATGTGGTCGCAAAGTCTGACATTAAAGCACGCGAAATAAAAATTGTTGAAAAACCTATTGCAGATGCAGTAGGATTACAGATAGACATGAACAGCCAGAAGGGAAATTATAGTAAACATAGGGGCAGATACAACTGAGATTTCCGTTATTTCAATGGGAGGTATTGTTGTCAGCAGAATAATTAAATTAGGTGGAAACAATATTGACCAGATGATTTGTGATGTTGTAAAAAGAAGATACAATATATATATTGGATTAAGGACAGCAGAAAAGATAAAGATTGCATTGGCTGATGCTATTTATTCAGAAGATGAAAATAACGAAGATGATATTTTATATGTTTTTGGAAGAAATGTTATTACAGGACTTCCATCTGAAAGAGCTGTTGCAAAGGATACAATTTGCGAGGCAATTAAACCGTTTTTTGATGAGATGGTTGATTCCATAAAGACTATATTGGAAAGAACACCACCTGAACTTTCAGCTGATATACTTGAAACAGGAATGTACTTAACAGGAGGCTCAGCATCAATTAGAAATTTAGACAAGCTTATTGCACAGGAAACTGACTTAAAGGTTAATACAGTTAAGAATCCTGAAGCGTCAGTTATAAGAGGAATTTCCTTAATTGTATCAGACTCACAGTATAAGAAGTTAATGTATGAGCCAAAACAGAGTTCATTCTAGAAAGATAAAATATAAAGGATATGATTGATTATGAAAAAACCATCTAACTTTAAAGTAAAACCAAAAATTTTAATATCACTTTTAACATTATTATGTGTTGTATGCTTAATTTTGTCGGCCATTGTTCCGTCATTTTCAAAGCCTTTTAAGTTTGCTACGGAATTATGGTAGTTCCTTTGCAGGAAGGTGTAAACAGAATCGGCACATGGTTTACTGACAAGGAAGAATTAATGAAGTCAGTAAAGAAACTTAAAAGTGAAAATAAAAAATTAAATGAAAAGGTAGACGAATTAACAGAAGAAAACAGTCTTTTAGCACAGAATAAGTACAAGTTAGACAGATTGGAAGAGTTATACAATCTTGATAATGAATATTCAAAGTATAAAAAAGTGGCTGCTTCTGTTATTGGAAAAGACACAGGTAATTATTTTAATATTTTCACAATTGATAAAGGTTCTTCTGATGGAATACAGGAGGGTATGAATGTTATAAGTGGTGGTGGCCTTGTTGGTATAGTTTCCGATGTAGGGCGTAACTATGCTAAGGTTAGAGCCATAATTGATGATGAAAGTGGTGTTAGTGCTTCATTTGCAAATACTTCTGACTCAGCCATTGTAAGTGGTGACTTGAAGAAGATTGATGAGGGGTTAATTAATATTACTGGAATTGACATTAATGCTGAAGTTTCAGCAGGAGACATGGTTGTTACATCACAAATAAGTGATAAGTTTCTTCCCGGAATACTTATTGGTTATGTGAAATCAGTATCAAAGGATTCTACAGGACTTACAAAGTCAGGAACTTTAATACCTGTAGTTGACTTTAAACATATAAACGAGGTACTTGTTATAAAACAGCTTAAAGAAAGTTTGAAGGACTAAATATGAAACGTAGAGTATTGAACATTGTAATTACAGGTGCAATTATTATTGTATCATTTGTTCTTCAAAGCTATTTGTCATTAGTCATGGACAGTCTTTTGTAGTACCTAATCTACTATTAATTGTAACAAGCATATTTGGATTCATAAAGGGGTCAAACTATGGAAGTGTTACAGGATTGTTCTGCGGTCTTTTTTGGTAGACGTGGCTTTTGGAGATGTAATAGGATTGTTTGCACTTATATACATGTATATAGGATTTATAAGTGGTGTCTTTAAGAAGATATTATATAGTGACCATATATTTATGCCAATGCTTGTAGTATTTGTAAACGATTTTTTATATAATCTTGCATATTATGTGTTTAGATTTTTACTGAGAAATAAGTTAGATTTTTCATATTATTTTGAAAAAGTAATTTTACCAGAAATGATTTTTACAACATTTCTAACACTAATTTTCTATAAACTATTTTGTTTATTAGATGAAAAAATATTGAGAGAAAAACAGGAGAATAGGTTTAGTTTTGATAAGTGATTTTTTTATACGATATCTAAAATTATAAAATCAAGAATTTTTATTGTAAGTCTATTTATAATAGGGCTGTTTGCCGTACTTTTATATAGAGTATTCGATTTACAGATTATAAACGAGAATTACTATATGAGTACCTATATTCAGAAAAACAGAGAAAACAATATACAAATCAGGAACAAGAGGAAAAATTCTTGACAAAAGCGGTAAAGTATTGGCATATGATGCTTTGTCTTATGCAGTTACTATTGAAGATAAAATTGACAGTTCAGATACAAAAATTCCCAGCTTAATGACATTGTAAGTCAGACCATCGATATTATTGAAAAATATGGTGACAAGGTTACTGTTGATTTTCCAATAAGTCTTACAAAGGATGGCAAATGGGAATACAATATTACCTCCGAAGCAGGAATACTTCGTTTTAAAAAGAATGTTACAAGTAATGACTGCAAAGTTAAGGATGTAGACTATACTAATGCAACAGCTCCAGAAATGATGAACTATTTAAAAATCAGTTCTTTGAAGTTACAGGTGATGTGGATAATGATAAACGTTTTAAAAATCATCTCAATCCGTTATAACATTTATCTGCATTCCGGGCAGAAATATATAACAACGACAGTTGCTCAGGATGTTTCAAAGGAAACAATGGTTGCAATTCAGGAAAACGCTTCCACATTAAAAGGTGTTAAGGCTGAAGAACAGAACATTAGAAAATATAATGACAGCCTGTACTATGCACCAATTCTTGGATATACAGGAACAATTTCTGAAACTCAGCTTGAAGAATTTAATGCTCAGGAAAAACTATATTAGTAGCGATGTTGTTGGTAAGGCTGGTTTAGAGTCTGCTTATGAAGATTATCTTCAGGGAACCCGTGGGGAACAGAAAGTTTTCATAGATAGTACAGGTAAGGTGCTTAGTACAGTGTCTGAGAAAGATTCCACGGAAGGTAATGATGTATATCTGACAATAGACAGTAAACTTCAGAAAGCAACATATAAACTTTTGGAAAAGAAGATTGCTTCAATTCTTATTTCTGAAATAGTTAATTATGATGTTAATGAAGATGCCGAAACAGACGATGACATTCATTACATTCCTGTTAAGAAAGTTTATTCACAGCTTGTGGCTAATAATGTTGTAAGTCTTAAGAAACTTTCAAGGAAGTCAGCTACAGCTAATGAAAAGAAAGTAAATAAAGAATATAAAAAAGCAGTATCAGATGTTGTGAAGGTTATTAAGTCCCAGTTAAATTCTGACAAAGGCAAAGTATACAATGATGCAAGCAAAGAGTATCAGGAATACTATGATTATATTTATGACCTTTTAAAGAATGATGGAATACTTCTTACATCATCTATTGATAAAAAGGATAAAACATATAATAACTATGTTGATGGAAAATAAGCATAAATGAGTTTATTAAATATTCAATAAAGAAGAATTGGATTAATATTGAAGGACTTCATGTAAGCGATGCTTATTTGTCTGCAGATGAAACTTATAATCTTTTAAGGGATTATATAGTTGAAGATATGAGTAGTAACACTTCTTTTGGTAAGAAAGTTATGTATTACAGAATATATGACGGCACAATTCACAGTAGCGAAATATTAATGCTTTGTTTGATCAAAACATTTTACAGGAAGATGAACAAGCGTACAGCCAGTTACAGACATATAATTCAACGTATAATTATAGTTTCATTATTAAACAGATTAAAAAGCTGAATATTACACCTGCTCAGATTGCACTTGATCCGTGTTCAGGCTCAATTGTTGTAACTGATCCTAATAACGGACAGATAAGAGCTCTTGTAACATACCCAAGTTATGATAACAACATGCTTTCAGGTACAGTTGATCCTGATTACTGGCAGCAACTTGTTGAGGATCAGTCAGATCCTTTATATAACAGGGCCACACAAGGTGCAACAGCCCCGGGTTCAACATTCAAGATGACAACGACTATGGCAGCTATGGAAAACGATGTGGTGGGTCAGTATGAAACAGTAGTTGATAAAGGCAAGTTTGAAAAGTAACACCTTCACCTAAGTGTTGGATTTATCCGTCAGCACATGGTGCTGAAAATGTTATGAATGCCATTGCAGATTCATGTAACTATTTCTTTTTACGAAATGGGTTACAGACTTGGAACAGTAAATGGAAAATATGACAGTGCAACAGGACTTAAAAAGATTGAACCATATGCAACAAAGCTTGGTCTTAATATGAAGTCAGGTGTAGAAATCACAGAAAGAGAACCACATTTTTCGACAGAAAGTGCTATTCATTCCGCTATTGGACAGGGCAGTAATGCATATACACCGGTACAGCTTGCAAGATATGTTTCAACAATAGCCAACGGTGGAAAGAATTACAGCCTTACATTAATAAATAAAGTTGTAGATAAAGATGGCAAAACAGTATACAAGAAGAAAGCAGAATTAACTAATACAGTTAAAGCTTCAAGTAGTACATGGGATGCCATTCATACAGGTATGAGAGAAGTAGTTACATTTGGAACGGTACGTAAGTATTTTACTGATACAAAGATTAAGATTGCCGGAAAATCCGGTACAGCTCAGGAAAACTTACACAGAAACTCTCATTCATTATTTGTGGCATATGCACCTTACAATAAACCTAAACTTGGTGTAGTTGCCATAATTCCTTTTGGCAATTCGTCACATGATTCTGCTGAGCTTGCAAAAAATGTGATTCAGTATTATTATGGTGAATTAAAAGATAAAGATTTAAAATAAAGATGTACAAAAGCAGGATATTAAGAACACAACTCAAGACTAACCAGTCATTCCTGACTGAAAATACTAAAGATAATAGTCATTAATATTTTAGGAGGGAAAAATGAGTGAAGTAATTGTTGTTACATCAGGCAAGGGTGGTGTTGGAAAAAACAACCATAACCGCAAACTTAAGCATTGCACTTTCAAAATTAGGGAAGAAAGTTATTGCAATTGATACTGATATTGGTCTTAGAAACTTAGATGTTGTCATGGGACTTGAAAATCACATAATTTACAATATTGTTGATGTTATAGAAGGTAATTGCAGATTACATCAGGCGATTATAAAGGACAGAAAACATAGTAATCTTTACCTTCTTCCAAGTGCCCAGTCTAAGGATAAGGATGCCATTAATCCTAACCAAATGGTGAATCTTGTGGAAAAGTTAAAAACACAGTATGATTATATTCTTATTGACTGTCCTGCAGGAATAGAACAGGGATTTAGAAATGCAATTGCCGCCGCAACAACGGCTGTGGTTGTAACTACACCTGAAGTTTCTGCAATAAGGGATGCAGACAGAATAATAGGTTTACTTGAAAAGACGGTATGGCTTCAATATACCTGCTTTGTAAATAAGCTTAGACCTGATTTAGTTAAAAGGGAGATATGATGTCTTCGGAAGATGTTTCAGAAATATTGGGTTCTGAAATTATCGGTTGTATTAATGATGATGTTAATGTGGTAATTGCAACTAACAGAGGTGAAGCTTTAGTAGACCAGAATACATCAACAGGAAAGTCCTTAACCCACATAGCAGAAAAGTTAACAGGGAAAAGATTTATATGGACAAGGACGAAAGAAGATTTTCTCTTCTGTTTTTAGAAACATATTCAGCAGGGGGAGATAAAATGATTTTTAGAAAATTATTTAAAAGAAGAAGATCTGGAACAATTGCAAGAGAAAGATTGCAGATTCTTCTTGTAACAGATAGAATAGGATGCAACCCCAATACAACAGAATCAATAAAAATGATATTATTAATACTATTTCAAAGTATATTGATATTGATGTTGAAAATTGTATTGTAGAAATAAGACAGGAATCAGGGCCTTGCCTTATGGCAAGCATTCCAATCAAAGAGATTAAATGCTAAAAATGTGAAATATGCAAAAGAGGAAAAACATAAATGTTAAAAAAAAGCCATTAATTTTATGAAAAATTACAAATTATCCAATTTTAATTTTAGATTATTTATATATGTTCTCGCTGTAACTGCAGTTGGAATATATGCAATAGGTAATGCAGCCGAGGCTGAAGGCTATCAGCTTAAACAGATTATAGGTTTGGTATTAAGTTTGGTAGTGCTTACAATATTCACGCTTATAAGTTACAAGTTTGTATTTAAATTTTACTGGGTTATATATGGAGTAATGATATTTTTCCTATTATTGGTTATGCTATTTGGTGAAACAAACCTTGGAGCAAAAAGATGGATTGATTTAGGTTTTACTCAATTTCAGCCATCGGAACTGGCAAAATATTTCTGATTATTTTTATGGCAACGTATATTTACAAACATCAGGAAACTTTAAACACCTTTAAAACGTTAGCTACGGTTGTAGTTTTCTCAATAATTCCTATAGGTTTTATATATAAACAGCCGGATTTATCAACAACAATAGTTATTTTTATAACTTTTTGTGCTATAATGTTTCTATCGGGTGTTCATTAAAAGATTATTACCGGAGTGTTGGTAACAACAATTCCGATAGCATTAGTAGTGGGATATATAGTTTTACAGCCAAGTAGTGGTATTTTGGCAGATTACCAGTATCAGAGAATCGAAAGCTTTTTAAATAAGGACAGTGATTCCCAGTCATCTAAGGATGATAAATGGCAACAGGAGAACTCTATTCTTGCCATTGGCTCAGGGGGCTTAACTGGTAAGGGTTTTAATGACAATGGAAATGTTCTTTCTGTAAAAGAAGGCAATTTCTTCCTGAATCACATACCGACTTTATTCTTCGCAATTGTAGGTGAAGAGTTAGGATTTGTGGGAGCTGCAGCTGTAATATTATTGTTATTTGCCATAGTTGTTGAATGTTTTATTACCGGTTCCAGGGCACCGACACTGCATGGAAGACTGTTTTGTTTCGGATTTGGTGTACTTTTGGGAGTGCAATCATTTGTTAACATAGCAGTTACAACTATGATTTTACCAAATACAGGTTTACCATTGCCTTTTGTAAGTTATGGATTGACATCATTAGTAAGTATGTACTGCGGAATAGGAATTGTACTTAACATAGGATTACAGAGAAATAAGGCACTTGTATAGATAGGAGGAGATTTATGAATATTGGATTAATTGCACATGATTCAAAGAAGAAATTAATGCAGAATTTTTGTATTGCGTATAGGGGGGATTTTGTGTAAACACACACTATATGCAACAGGTACTACAGGAAGATTAATTGAAGAAGCTGCAAATTTATCAGTGTATAAATATCTTGCAGGACATTTAGGTGGGGAACAACAGATGGCTTCACAGATTGAACAAAATCAGTTGGATTTACTTATTTTCTTAAGAGATCCACTTAATCCGAAGCGCCATGAACCTGATGTTCACAAGGCTGTACAGTTATGTGACATGCACAATATTCCACTTGCAACAAATGTTGCTACAGCTGAATTATTAATTAAGTCACTTGACAGAGGCGATTTGGAATGGCGTGAAATATATCGTGGCTAATTCCTATGCTTAAATAGAAAATAAGTCATTAAATATAAAAGAGGTATTAATCTAATAATCATTTCATTAGATTAATACCTCTTTTTGTGTCGAGGAACCTTATTCCTCTCCAAAAGCAGAAATTCTGCCAAAAGACTAATAAGATACAAGCCACATAGTCCGATAATGGCATATATTACTCTTGAAAGCCAAGTCATCTGTCCAAATAGAAAAGCCACAAGATCGAATTTAAAAATCCAATCAGCCCCCAGTTTATTGCACCAATAATTACAAGGGTTAACATTGTATAATCAAAACATTTGGATTTCATTTTATTACCTCCTATGATTATATGTTCTTTTTAGTATTTTTACCACAATTGATAAAAAATACATAAAAATAAAATTTAATAAAACAATTGAAAAACTACGAAAACTAATTAGAAAATCCACTAAAAAACTATTAAAAACGGCGGAAAATATTGACTAACCATTTAAATTATAAGATAATTAAGGTTAGGTTTAAGGAGCATGTTATATGAAGAAAAAAAAGAACAAAATGGTTGTCAGATATAAATCCCATATTAATTTAAATGCGGGCATAGTTATATTTGGACTTATTTCAATTTATCTGCTTATAAATATTGTTATTTATTTTACAACAGAACGAACTGCTTTTTTATGAAGTTATTTCAGGCTCAAATGCACAGGAGGCAAATGTTTCATATAATGGAATAGCCATAAGGAACGAGATTGTACAGAGTGCCCGGGATTCCGGATATATAGATTATTATGTAAGAGAAGGTTCAGAGTATCTTTAAATACTACTCTTTACAGCATAGATTCCACAGGAGAGCTTAATAATCTTTTAAGTGAGGCAAGCAAAAAAGAATCCTAAATTAAGCAGTGATAATATAGATACACTTGCAGGATTAATTTCAGATTATTGTAATAATTACAATGAAATGAATTATTCTGAAATATACAATTTTAAAACAAGTTTAAAGGGAACAGTTGTTGACCTTATTAATATGAACTCTTTGGAAAATATTGCCAAGGAGGAGGGAAACACCTTTTCAATTAACAATTCAGCCTCAACAGGCATTGTATTATATAGAATTGACAACTACGAAAATTTAAAACCAAAGAATTTAAAGGCAAGTTTATTTGACAAAAATTCATATGTTGATGTTAAATTTTCTTCGGGAACAAAAACTGAAAAAGGTAATCCTATTTATAAAACAGTTAATGATGAAGAATGGAGTATTGCTGTTCAGTTTACGAAGAAAGAAGCAAAGAAATATAAGAAAGTTAACGGCGTAAAAATAAAATTCTTAAAAGACGGTCTTACCACAACAGCCAATATTAAAGTTGTAAAAGGTCAGGACAGGAAATATTACGGAATAATTACACTGTCAAAATATATGATCAGATATGTTACAGACAGATTTGTTAATATTCAGATTATTGATGATGTATCTAAAGGTTTAAAATACCGAAAACCTCACTTGTTTCAAGAGTTTGTATGTTATTCCTAAATCTTACGGTGCTGAAGGTGGAAATTCCGATAAGATTGGTTTTAACAGACAGGTTAAGGTAGAAGGAAAGATAACTAACGAGTTTTATTACCCTACAATAGCTTATTCTGATAAAGATAATTATTATGTTTCCACAGCACTTTTTGAAAACGGAGATATATTAACGGCAATTGATTCAAGCGAACAATATATTATTGGAAAAACACAGGATTTTGTAGGTGTATATAATATAAATAATGGTTATACCGTTTTTGTCAGAGTTAATATATTAGAAAGCACTGACGAATATTATATTGTTAAACAGGGGAGACATATATGGATTGTCTCTTTATGACAGGATTGTTTTAGATGGTTCAACAGTTTCTGAAAATCAGATTATTTTTCAATAAATAGGAGGCATACTTATGATAGTAGAAAACATAAAACAGGTTGAAGAAAACATAAAACAGGCATGTGAAAAGGTAGGAAGAAATCCTGAAGAAGTTACACTAATTGCAGTAAGCAAAACAAAACCTTACACTGCAATTGAAGAAGCTTTACCTTCAGGCATTTTGGACTATGGTGAAAATAAAGTACAGGAACTTTGTGATAAGTTCGATATTTTACCTAAAAATATCAGATGGCATATGATTGGACATCTTCAGAGAAATAAGGTTAAATATCTTGTTGGAAAAGTTCAATTAATTCATTCGGTTGATTCTTTAAGATTGGCAGAACAGATTGAAAAAGAGTTTGCAAAAGCTGATGAAATTGCTAATGTTTTAATTGAAGTAAATATGGCACAGGAAGAAAGCAAATTCGGAATTACTTCACAGGAAACAGAAGAATTAATCCGTGAAATTGCAAAAATTACCACACGTAAGAATACAGGGATTAATGACTATTGCACCATTTACTGACAATCCTGAAACAAACAGGGTATATTTTAAAAATATGAAGAAATTATCGGTTGACATAAACAATAAAAACATTGATAATGTTAGTATGAATGTTCTTTCAATGGGAATGACCGGAGACTATCAGGTAGCTGTAGAAGAGGGGGGCTACAATGGTAAGAGTCGGTACAGGAATATTTGGTGAAAGAAATTATAATATATAGTATTTAGGAGAATAACATGTCAAAATTTACAGATAGAATAAAGAATGTTTTCACAGTTGATTATGATGATTACGATGAGGATTATTATGACGATTATGAAGACGACGATATGGATTTAGAGCCTGAAAAGCCTGAGAAAAAGGAACGTGCAACAAAGAGCAGATCTGAACGTTTTTCAGCAAGAAGGGCTGCTACAAGAAGTGATGACGACATTATAGATGACTATGATGAAGTTTCTGCTGAGCATGAGGAAGAACCGGCTCCACATGTAAAAACACGTGCCACAGCCAGAGCTGTCAAGAATTCACGAAGTTCAAGAAATCACAAGGTTGTTCCAATGAAAAGCAGTAGTGAGATGGAAGTTTGTGTAATTAAACCTTCATATTATGAGAATACAAGAGACATTATTGATACTCTTTTTTAGAAGGAAAGTCTGTTGTATTAAATTTAGAAGGAATGAAGTTAGACCTTGCACAGCGTATTGTTGATTCAGTTTCAGGCGGATGTTATGCAATTCAGGGAAAGCTTCAGAAGATAAGCGGATATATTTATCTTGTAACACCTCATTCTGTAGACATAACAGGTGATTTTCAGGATTTAGTTCATGATTCATCAGATTATTCATCTACAGCATATTCAAGAAGAAATTATTAAAGCTAGGTGGATTTAATATGGATAAGGAAGAAAGTTTTTTAAAAAACAGATTTTCGGACTTGGCTAATTCATCTTATAACCGCAATATATATACATATACGGACTTTTTGAATTTAAATGAAATTAGTATATTAAATTCTTATAAGAATCAGTTACCTCCTGTTAATGTAGAATTAGCAGGAGGTAATGATTATGCAGAAAGAAGAATTGCAGTATTTTCACCTGAGGATATTTATTATACTCAGGATTTACCAATAAAGCTTTATAGAAATTGCACCAATTAATTCCCATTATGCTGACAAACTCTCACATAGGGATGTATTAGGTGCTATTTTAAATTTAGGCATTGTTCGAAATAAAATAGGTGATATTTTCTTAAAAGATAATCAGGTATATGTTTATTGCATAGATGATATAAGTGGCTACATTGCTGAAAATTTAAAGAAAATCAAACATACAATTGTTAAGTGTACAGTTAAGGATATGGAAGCTGTTAATATTACACCTGAATTTAAAATTATTAAGGGCACTATTTCAAATATTAGGCTTGACAGCCTTATTGCAACAGCTTTTGGAACATCCAGAAGCAGCGTTATATCTTTTATAGAGTCAGGAAAGGTCTTTGTTAATGGTAAGATGGTTACATCTAACGGACACCAGCCAAAACCTAATGATATTATTTCCGTTAGGGGAAAAGGCAGATTTATTTTGAAAGACAACTTGGAGTGACAAAGAAAGGCAGAAATTTAATTTCCATTAAGTTGTACATTTAGAAACGATATAAAGAATAAATTTTAAAAATAATATATTAAAGTATATAAAAGGAGGTACATCCGATATTCAGATTGTCGGATTGTCAGAAAAATGATTAAGGCATTAGAGAATTTATCAGACAGAATAACAGTAAATTATGAGGGAGAGCCTTGTTATGACATAGTTTTTCAAAGAATTTTTCAGAAATAGGTAACGAATTAAAGAAATTTAATATTGAAAATAAGAAATTATGTATTGTAACAGAGTCAAATGTGGGTCCTTTATATGCAGAACAGTTAAAGAATGCACTTGAGCCTTTGTGTAAAAAAGATTATAATTCACGAATTTAGAGCCGGTGAAGAAAATAAGCATGTGGGAACTGTTGAAGATATTTATGAAACATTAATTGTAAATAAGTTTGACAGAAATGATATGCTTTTGGCTTTAGGCGGAGGTGTTACAGGAGACAACAGGCTTTGCTGCAGCTACATATTTAAGAGGCATTGATTTTGTTCAGGTTCCAACTACTTTATTATCTCAGGTTGATTCAAGTATTGGTGGAAAAACAGGCATTGATTTTAAAGCTACAAGAATATGGTTGGAGCTTTTTATATGCCAAAACTTGTATATATGAATCTTTCAACTCTTAATTCATTGCCTGAAAGAGAATATCTTGAAGGTATGGGAGAAATAATAAAACATGGTTTAATAAGAGATAAGGAATATTTCTATTGGCTTAAGGAAAATAAAGACAAAATTATTTCAAGAGATTACGAAACAGTTAAGAAAATGATTTTTGTAAGTTGTAACATTAAGCGTGTAGTTGTTGAAAATGATCCTAAAAAAAAAGGTGAAAGAGCTGTTCTTAATTTCGGTCACATAATTGGCCATGCAGTTGAAAAGGCAAAGAATTTTAGCCTTTTACACGGTGAATGTGTTGCCATTGGTATGGCTGCCGCAACATATATTTCTTTAAAGAAGGGAAATATTGCAGAGAAAGAATATAATGAAATTAATAATGTTATTTCTGACTTTAAATTACCTGTATATACAACAGGAATATTAGCTTCTGACGTGGTTAAAGCTACTAAAAATGACAAAAAAATGGACTCAGGTGTAATTAAGTTTATCACCCTTGAGAAAAATGGTCATGCAATAATTGACAGAACTATTAGTGAAGAATTACTTTTTTGAAGCAACAGAAACAGTAATAAGAGGTTAAATTAACTATGAAAAAAAAAGACTTTATTATATTTAAAGATGATTGCTTTTGTGGTTATTTTGGTTATATTGGACCAGATAAGCAAGTTTGTGGCAACAGCTAATTTAATGGGAAAATCAAAAATATATTGTTATAAAAGGTTTACTGTCCTTTAATTATCTTGAAGGTGGTAACAAAGGAGCTGCCTGGGGAATTTTTTTTCAGGCAAAATTCTTATGTTTGTAATTATAACAATAATTGCAATTGTAATTATAAGCATTTTTATACGAAACATTACAGGAATAATGTGCAATGAAGGCAAGAGTGCTACATTAATGGTTCTCCAGTATACATTTGGAATGTTAATGGCAGGAGCAGTAGGAAACTTAATTGATAGAGTGGTTAACGGTTCTAGTAGTTGACTTTATTTGTTTTGAGTTTATTGATTTTCCAATTTTTAATGTGGCAGACTGCTATGTTACAGTTTCATGCGTTTTAATCGTAGTTATGTGCCTGTTAAAATTAAAAGAAGAAGATTTTAATAAGATTTTCACAATAAAAAAGAATTATTAAAATTAATATTAAAGAAAATATTTAATAGTTTGAATTTCAAACTATTAAATTAATAAGGAAAATACATTTATGAATAATTTGTTTATAGTAGACGAAGAGCTTTTTGATATAAGAATTGACAGGTATTTAAGTGAATTATTACCGGATGTATCAAGAAGTTTTATTCAGAAATTATTAAAGGATAATGAAATATTATTAAATGATAAGCCGGTAAAGGCTAATTATAAGGTTCAGCCAAGCGATAAAATTAATATTAATATACCTAAACCGGTTGAGGCTAATATTGTTGCGGAAAATATACCATTGGACATTATTTATGAAGATGATGATTTTCTAATTGTAAATAAACCTAAAGATATGGTTGTTCATCCGGCTCCAGGACATTATACAGGAACATTGGTTAACGGATTAATGTATCATTGCAAGAATCATTTATCTAATATTAACGGTGTTTTAAGACCGGGAATTGTTCATCGAATTGATAAAGATACCACAGGAGCTTTAATAATATGTAAAAACGATTACAGCCACAATTTTATCGCCGAACAGCTTAAAGTACATTCAATAACAAGAAAATACGTTGGGATTGTTCAGGGTGTTGTAAAGGATGAATCAGGTACAATTAATGCACCAATAGGCAGACATCCGGTTAACCGCAAAGAAATGGCAATTAATCATAAAAAACGGTAAAGAGGCAGTTACACATTATAAGGTGCTTAAACGTTTCGATAAGTATACATTTATGGAGTTTCAATTAGAAACAGGTCGAACTCACCAGATTAGAGTTCATATGGCAAGCATACATCATCCGTTGCTTGGAGACACGGTTTATAATCATAATAAATGTCCGTTTAAACTTGAAGGACAATGCCTACATGCCAAAACAATAGGTTTTATACATCCAACAACTAAGGAATATGTAGAGTTTGAAGCACCAATTCCTGAATATATGGAGCATTTATTGAAGATTCTTTAAATAGTTATTCGTTAAACTTGTCTTTTGCGAATAGTTAGATATTACAAAATCTACTATTACTTTGAAAAAATTAATAAGGAGGTGCCAATTATGAAGGCACAACGTTTATTTAGTTACGTTAGACGTGCTACAGATGACTACAATATGATAAATGACGGAGACAAAATTGCTGTTGGTATTTCCGGAGGAAAAGACAGTTTAACTCTATTATATGCATTAAACGGTTTAAAGAGATTTTATCCTAAAAAGTTTGATGTTGTAGCAATTACAGTCGACTTGGACTTCGGCATTCAGGACTTTTCAAAAATAGAAAAATATTGCAATGACATGGACATTGAATATTATGTTGTAAAAACTGAAATTGCTAATGTTGTTTTTAATGAAAGACAGGAATCTAATCCTTGCTCTCTTTGTGCGAAAATGCGAAAAGGTGCATTAAATGATTTTGCCAAAAGTATTGGCTGCAACAAGATTGCATATGCTCACCATAAGGATGATATGATTGAAACAATGTTTCTTTCTCTTATTTATGAGGGAAGGTTCCACTGCTTCTCTCCTGTTACATACCTTGATAAAATGGAATTAACAGTTATCAGACCTTTAATGTATGTTCCGGAAGCTGACGTTATCGGTTTCACTAACAAATACGAGCTGCCTGTGGCTAAGAGCAAATGTCCTGTAGACGGTCACACTAAAAGGGAATATGTTAAAAATATTGTTAAACAACTTAATAAAGAAAATCCTGGCTGTAAAGAAAGATTCTTTAGAGCTGTTTTAAATAAGGGCTTTGATTAAAGTTAAAAATCAGCCATATTTATTATAAATAATAAATATACAAGAAAAATTATAGATGCTAAAATTATAAAGACATTATTAAAGAAATTAAAAGGAGGGATTTAAGTTATGGCAGGAAATAGAAATTATCATGACCAGGTAATAGTTGACAATCAAATAAAGCTTAGAGAACTTCAAAAACAGCTACCAAAGTTCTGCGCAGAGTTTTTCCGTGGTGTTGAGCCTACTACTTCATCCAGAACAAGAATAGCTTATTGTTATGATCTTATAGTATTTTTTAATTATATAAAATCTTCTAATCCTGAAATGGCTAATGTTCCTGTTGTGGATTATGCTATAGAATTAATTGATAAAATTACAGCAACTGATATTGAAGAATATCTCGACTATTTAAGATACTATGTTGCGGAAGATGGCAAAGAACATACTAATGGTGAACGTGGAATTATGCGAAAGCTTGCCTGTCTAAGAACATTGTATAGATATTTCTACAAGAAAGAAAGTATTAAGACTAATCCTGCTTCTATTGTGGATATGCCTAAAATACACGAAAAAAGAAATTGTAAGATTGGATGCAGATGAGGTAAGCGTTCTTCTTGATCAGGTGGAATTGGGCGATAAATTAACTAAGTCCCAGCAGAAATTCCATGACAAAACAAAAACAAGGGATATGGCGATTTTAACCCTTCTACTGGGTACTGGAATACGTGTTTCTGAATGTGTTGGCATAGATATTAATGATATTGACTTTAAAACAGTGGCATAAAGATTAGACGAAAAGGTGGTAATGAAACTGTAATCTATTTCGGAGAGGAAGTTGAAAATGCTTTTACTTGATTATTTGGAAGAGAGAAAATTAATAGTTCCACAGGATGGACATGAAAAATGCATTATTTCTATCTCTTCAGAAAAAGACGTATCGGTGTACGTGCCGTGGAAAATCTTGTAAAGAAATATTCATCTCTTGTTACAAACTTAAAAAAATCACCCCTCATAAACTTCTGTAGTACATATGGTACTGCTCTTTACAAGGAAACAGGTGATATATACCTTGTAAGCCGACGTTTTGGGACACAAAGATGTAAATACTACTAAAAAGCATTATGCTGCCATTGAAGACGAACGAAGACGTAAGGCACGTAATGCTGTAAAGCTAAGGAAAGATTAAGACTGCTTAACGGTGTTTTCAAAAGCTTATACAATAAAATAATATGTAAAAAGAATGGATTCTCTAAACAAAGTCCATTCTTTTCTTTTAATAGAACACAGTGTTCGATTCTGGTATTCTTTATATATTATTTCTTCTCGTAAGAATAATATGCAATAATAAGTTTCTTTCCTGATGTTATTTCGTCGTCTGAAAGCTTGTTGTTCTTCATTACTTCATCTATATAATCTGATGTGCTTACATTAGAATTCTTAATATGCTCCTGAGCAATAGATGTTAATGTATCACCGGGCTGAACCTGGTAGCTTGTGTAATATTTATACTTAGCATATTCCTTTGCCATTCATTGCGTCCACTTTAGTAAGCTTAATGGATGAGAATACTGCAACTGCTAATAAAAAATGTGATAATTGCTCCTGTAGACTAATTTCTTCTCTGACTTAGTATTTCCTGACTTCTTCATTGTATGTACCTCCAAATTGTTAAATTAAATATAATTGAATAATTGTTCTATAGATATTCAAGCTACTGAAAACTGTAAGGTTTATTATTATGTATTAAATAACTATAAGAACAAACGTTTGCTGTCTGATATAGTTATA
>VOFH01004387.1_pt1 | contig 39307 bp, 59 predicted proteins | sample 5384091 | NCBI WGS metagenome assembly VOFH01 (sample SAMN12384727, study PRJNA508395) | human gut metagenome | isolation source: healthy gut G | host: Homo sapiens
TCGTTTTTGTCTGTCCTGAGACAACAATCATCGGAATAGAATCCTGATAAGCTCCGATAACTCCATTTAACGCATTTATTGCCCCCGGACCACTAGTAACACACACACCCGCCATCTCATTATTGATACGGCAATAAGCTTCTGCCGCAATTGCACATGCCTGTTCATGATGGTTATACACACAGTGAATTCTCTCATCATGACCAATTGAATTATTCAAATGCATGGCTCCGCCACCAACAATGGTAAATACAGTCTTTATTCCATTATTTACAAAAAAATCAGCAACATAATCAGATACTTTCATTTTCCAATCCCCTATATGTTAAATCAATAAATTCCTTTATTCCCTCTGCCGTTTCATTCTCGACAAGATAAACCGTTTGAATATTTTCAAATTTGGATAATACCTTCGTTCTTAAATATGTATTTTTATTCAAAACGCCACCTGAGATGAGAATGGATTTTACAAATGGTTGTCCTAATCTCTTATAAATTATCTCTACATTCTCCGCTATCTGAGTATAAACAGAATCGAACAAATTCCCTATTCTAAAACTATTTTCACTTATATTTTCAATTGCTCCACTTCTGTGATCTGTTATAGGATTAGAGAAAAAACTCATGTCAATTTCTAAATTAGGAAATTGGTTTTGCTCTGCCTGAGAATTAATATAATTCCATAATTCTTCATCCTCCACTGTTACAAATCTATTCACTATTTCTTTCACAAAATTAAAATAAATGTTCAATACCCTTCCGGAAGGAATATGTGGTATCGTTTTGATATAGTAACCATTAAAATAAGGTCTAATCTGAAATCTACCGGAATATACTATGTCTTTTTGTCAGAACGCTCATCTGTGCACCTGTTCCAAAGTTCAATGAGAGCTCCCCTTCACCGATCAAATGACTTCCTAATAGTGCCGCCTGCTGATCCCCCAATGCTGGGAAAAAGTAATAAGTAATTTTGTCTTTCTCTAGGACTATCGGATCCTGCCCTGCATATATCTCAGGAAATACAATACTTTTTTTCCATATCTCCTAAGATACTTCGGATCAATGAAACATTCCACTTTTTTGCAAATAGATCATATAAACCTGTTGCCGCCGCATTAGTTTCATGAACAGCCGGCTGACATACTTCTCTATCGGAATATCTTTTTTCAGGTAATATAAATTAGACTTCTAATTTTAAGGGCATCCCTGTTGAAGCAATTTGCTGCTGGTCCCCTAATGTATAAAAAAATAAAGTCGTTCATGGAAAAGCCTATTGCAATTTCAGAAACGTCATTGCTTAACTCTTCTATCATTGCTTTAATCATAGATAAAGACTTTTCCAACTTGTCAGCATCCGTATCCAACGGTGTCTTTTGTCGTATACTGCGAAATATCTTTCCATTTATAAATCGAGTTGCCTTAATAAAACTGGCTCCGCAATCAATCGCTATAATATCCATGCGTTTCCTCCAGATACTGTGCAAAAAGATTTTCCAAATTTTGATCAAGTTCAACCGTCTGAATTCGTAATGGCTCAATCTCTCCAATAATATCAGATATACCGTATTATTTTTTCACCTTTTGTCAGTGCTTAAAATGTGCATGAATCTATCAACATCATCAATTACAATCTCTTCTTTTATAAAGGACTCTTTAATTAATTTCTTGACCTCCTGATAAATATCAGGATCAAGGATTCCAAGTTTCACCGAAATATAGTTTACGACGTCGATTCCCCAGATTACTCCTTTCCCATGTGGGATCTCATTGTGCGTATATGCCTCTAAAGCATGGCCAAATGTATGTCCATAATTTAAGATTCTCCTTAAATCACCATCAAATTCATCTGCCTCAACTACGTTCTTTTTTACCAATAATCCTTCGTACAAATAGTCATTAATATTGGGGCACGGAATCAATTGCTTTTCATTTTCTATTTCTTCAAAAAATTCTTTGTTCTCTGTAAGTGAAAATTTTAGTATTTCTCCCCAACCGTTAATGTAATCTGCCTCTGACAAAGTATCCAAGAATTTTCACAGATATATATTTTTTAGGAGGATAAAATACTCCCAGCTGATTTTTCAGTTCTCCCATATTAATACCACACTTTCCGCCAATACAGGAATCCGACATAGCCAGTAAAGTAGTAGGAAAAAAGTACCAGTCAACATTTCTTAAATAGATATTGCTGGCAAAAGTTGTAATATCCTGTGTGATTCCTCCGCCCAAACATATTATCTTCCAATTTTTTTCAAATGAATTGATTGCCAGAAATTAATTAAATCCATGCAGGTTTCGATATTCTTTTTTATGTTCCTCTGCATCAATAAAATAAATATTATCAATATCTATTTTATGAAAATAATCCTTATATAAGTTATAAACATTTCTGTCAATGACATATGTCACTTTTTTTCTTCTTTGTTAAGCCGGTCTATTTCCTGTTTGACATTATCTATAAAGAACACACTATAATTATATAAACTGGATTTAATATCTATCTGATTCATCTTCTATTCTCCATATATGCTTTGCGTTAAAAATGTTATTTTAAGTTTAGTAGTTTCCTGTACATCACGAAACATTTCCTTTATTTCTTCATTCAGTTCATCCCATTTACCATCCGGATTTAAAGTGGGCAATGCTTCATCCGCATAGCTTTCATTGTAATGATTTTTAAATCCATCAAAACCCGCAAGATATACTTCCTTCACATGGATTCTATCCATAAGTCTTAATGCACAGATCACAGCATTATCAAAATGAGGCCATCCTCGTTTAATAGCCCGGTTATAATTCACAATAACCTCTTGTTCCCCTGCGTGTGATTTAATATTCGAAAGTAATATTCTGAAAGTCTCCTGAAACTTCTCCGGATATGCCGTTTTGCATATTCATATCTACCGGCATTGGTAACAAACATGCAATCATAGTTATATTCCGAAAGTAGCGCATTTACCGCAATGACATAGGGGTATTCTGCTTTATAAATTTCTGAATTTCTTTCTTATAAGTTAATGCAGATTTTCCCGGTGCCACAAGCAATATCTTCACAGGATGTTCACCATTCACTTCCAATTGTTCTCGCAATATAGCCATTGAATCTTTATCATCAATCTGTCTATCCTGATTTTCAATATACTTTTGTTCCAGAAGGTCATAATCATATTTTTTCGCGCATCAGGTTCCAGTGATTCAATGATATTACGCATATCTCTGGCATTGGTTCTATGATGATTTTGTAAATACGCAATATTATTGACATGGCAACAATACATTCCTGCAATGCAATAGGCGGTGGAATATCCCCAACTATATTTTTCCTGAAACCCAGTCATATAAATATCTATAGCATCCATAATAGAATCCAAATCATAGTTATGCTGGCATTTTCTATTCAGGAAATTAACCATCAGTTCTGTTGTCGCATTTCCGGCACCTCTTCCCATTCCGCACAAAGAAGCATCGACAATCATATCTCGTCCAGTCTTCATCAGAATTTCCACAAATTTCATAGAATTTGCGAATGCCATTTGCTGATTGTTATGTGAGTGAAAACCAATTCTTATGGATTTATCAATTTCTGAATCTAGCACTTGTAAAATATGTGTTAAATCTTCCTCATACATGGCACCGAACGTATCTACAATAGAAATTCCATCGGGTCTCACGCTGTTTATTTCCTTTGCCAGTTTCCTCAAGTCATCATCTGAATACGCCAATGTATTTGCCGCCTGGTAAAAATGCGGTAACCCTTGTCCTGTATTTTGCGCCCTACTTCTATTCCTTCTTTATATTTCTGGTATGGAAATACCACTCGGATAGCATCTAATGTCTTCCCATCGCATTGCGGCAAATAATCTAAATTATAACGATCCCAGTCTATCATTGCCACATACAAAGTATCTTTATTCTTCGAGCAATATATTTCAATAAATCATTCGGCTCATGATAATAGGTTGTACCTAATGTATATTCTGCATTTTTTAACCAGCCACATTCAATCATATCAACCCCCGCATTCTGAAGCATTGATATAATCCCCTTAATGGCAGACTCTCCAAATTTGCCATCTACAATATATGCCCCATCCCTTAAAGTGCAATCCAATAATTTAATTTCTGCCATATTTTTTCCTATTTTACTTTCACTTGTCTGTTCTGAGTCTAGATACACCTGCCCAGGTTATTACATATCTATTAATAATACCTAAAATTATCTTCCTTTATCACTATCGTTTTATGTCCTCGAGTAACTACTAAATTAAATCTTTGGATTTCTTTCAAAAACTTTTAAAATTTTCAATATATAGTTCTTATCAATGATATACACGCTAAACTTTATCATGCATTTTGTTAAATCCACTTTGACTTTTTAAATTCATCTATATTTCGAATCATTATACTACAATATCGCATATTCATTTCTTTTAGTAATAATAATTGAATTCAACATTTAGCATTTTAGAATATCATCCCTAGACACTCATCTATAATGATAAAAGGAAATAACTTTTGCCTTTTTTTAGCTGTGATACATATTCAATATAGTCTGAAACTTAATCAAAAATGGGACAAATTTATCACAAAGTGCATTTACATCAACATCTTCTCTATCCAAAAGTAACATCATGTCGCTCCATTCCGTTTCTTCAATGCCATGATCATAACTTAAGAAGTCTGTCCAAATCTGTTCAAAAATATTGGCAGCTTTTTTTTATTCCATAAAACACTTCGTATAACATTGCCATTGAATCATGATTCAAACATTCTTCTAGCAATACAAGAAATTGCTGAATATATTTTCGTACGGCATCTATCATTTCTCGTGTATCGACTCCTAAATTTTGATACACCAACGACCTATAAGTCTTCTCACGTACTTCCTGTGGCAATTCGACCGTCATGCAAGTATACATCGCCTGCATATATACGTTCTGCATTTCCATGGTTCTTTTCATATCCTGCACTTCTTTTCTTTTCAGATTTTGCATTCCACTTCCATGAGTCATGCAGTACTGTTGGAATTCCATGTACGAATAATCATAGTATTCTTCTAATGCTTGTCTCATTAAAAAAATATTATTCTCATTGTATGTATTATTTCTGTAATAAAAAGAGATTACTTCCTGCTCCAAATCCGGAACCGATTCTGCTAATTTCATAAGCATAAAGAATCTTTCACACAACACTTGTTCATGCGTAGTAGCATTTTCTTTTCGAAAATGCTTTTTAAATACTCTAATAAACAATTCATCCTGCATATTTTCCACAAATGTTTTTGCAATATCAATTGCTTCATTGATTGTACGTATATTGTTTCCTACAGTTGGAGCGCTCATATTAGCATTATTCCCATTCGGATGCCATAGCATATATGTAAGTGTTTCCTCAATAACATATATATCTCCCTCCAAAAGGACATTAATCCATCTAAATTTGTCATTCAACTGATAATACATTTTTTCTCTTACAACAATATTGAAATAACAGTTTCTTTCGATTAATGCTGAAGGATAACTAAGACAGTTTGCCCCCATTATTAACTTTTCAAGCCATTGTTCCCTAGTTTTATTTTTAGCTGCAAATTCCGTTTCTTCCGCCTTTTGTACTACATTATAATTTTCATCTATCTTCGCTGCCCATGTAAAGCATGCCTTTACATTTGAATTATTCAATAGTACATTCATCTGCTTTTCAATCTTATCGAGTGCCCAACAATCATCCGAAGTAGTAAATGCTATGTAGTCCCCTGTAGCTTTTTTCTTGAAGTAAAGAACCACATTTTGTAATATCATTTTCATCAATATGGAGTATCTGTGTAATTTGTCCGCTATATTTTTTTATAATTTCATAAGAGTTATCTGTTGAGCCATTATCCAAGACAATTAGTTCTATATTCGGATATGTTTGATTTAAAATGCATTCTATAGATCGTGCAACATATTTTTTCATGGTTATAGCAAGGCATTAAAACACTTACTTTTGGGATTTTTTCCTTATTATTCATATTCCAATATTTCTCCTACAATTTTCAAAACATTCTTTTTAAATATCTTGTTTTAAATATTCATTTACTTTTTTCTTCATTTAACGCACTGTGATAAATAACTATTTTTGTACTTTCCGTTAAATCAAGCAATTTGATATTATTTTTGTAATCTCTTTCTCCCTTTCCCTGCTCTATATGCCAAATTGCAAATTTCATACTAATATATTTCTTTTTTCATTTCTTCCCATGTTATTACATCATGAAAAAACCTGTGTCATAAACATTATTTTCTAATTCCTTTTTTTCCTATTTCTGTAATATTTAATGCATACTGTAAGTCATTATTGCCTATGCTGTGTCCATTTACCATAGTGTATATACTAACTGCCAGTTCTATGTTTTGACTCTCTAAAGCACTTTTCAACAATGAAAAATACGCTTCTCCATTTGCTCAGCCTCGGGATTATATTGCTGTTCAAACGAAGCATCAAAATATTCTTTGTACTCCATTAAAAAACCTTTTGCGTGCTTCATCATATTTGGAAAGTTTTGAATATCCACAATCATGCATGCACCAGGGAGATTCTTGTCGTGCAACACCCACCCTGTATCCTCTCCTACGGAATTCCAATGCCTGAGATACATCAAAAATCCCATCCCAGTTTTAAATCCTCTCGCCATGGGATATCATATTGCGTTGCCATGAGCATCCCATCCACAGCTTCCACTTCTACATAATCTGTCGTTATAGAATACCCTGTCGTGACTAACAATCCTTTTTGTTATTGCAAGCATAGGTCCATCCCCTGTTCCATGCATTCCATACTACAGCATTCTGCGGCAGATTAACGCCTCCCAATACCCCTAATAATCCTAATCCTTCATGCATTTGAAATATATTAATCAATTCTGCAATGAAATTTGTATTGTAGATAAATACATCCTGATGCAAATACACTTTATATTTTGCATCACTACTTTCCATTGCAGCATTATATGCTTCTGCTATGCTGTCCGCATCTCCAATACTGATAATATCTATTTCATACTGTGAAGGAATAATCAATTGTTCAATATACCAAACACACTCCTCAAGATATTGTTCATTATTGGCGCAAATGATAAATGCAATTTTTTTCTCATTGATTTTTTCTTTCATATATTTTATAAAATAAAAAAGGGAACCATCCGCCGGCTCCCATCTTTGCCAGCAAATTTATTCATTAATTCTTTTTGCTAGCATCGCATATTTTATCCTCCTTGACCTTAGTTGCTTCCCTGCATATTACTATTATTCATATATTATATCGGTTCTTTTAAAATTATATTTAGTACCAAGGGAAATACTTTCATAGTACTTATTATTTTACTCAATTGCCAAAGTAAATTCCGGCCGTTCCATCCCCAAAGCTGAAGTAACTTCGGCAAATCCTAAAGTGGAAGTTACTCTTGCAAATTTTACACCTCTGGCTTATTTCATGTTATAGTTTAGCTGCTGTGTCCCGGTTCTTTTTTGGGAGGTGTTCTTATGAGTAAAAATAAACACTTGAATCTGGATGACAAATGTAAAATTCAGCTGATGCTCGATAACAAAGAGTCTTTTTCCTCGATTGCTGCTGCACTGGAAAAAGATCCAACCACTATTTCAAAGGAGGTTCGAAACCATCTCCAGTACCGTAAAGTGGGCGCTTATCATCTTACCTATAACGCCTGCGCCAAACGTGTTTCCTGTCCGAAATCCCATATCTGCACAGAATGCCATGCTTCCAGAAAGTATACCTTATGCAGGCGCTGTTCCTTATGCAATGCTTTCTGCAAGGATTTCGAAAAAAAGAAACCTGCAGACGTCTTCTAAAGCCGCCCTATGTCTGTAACGGCTGTGGAAAACGCTCTGTATGCAGTCTGGAAAAACGGGTATACAACGCTGACTTTGCACACCGGGAATACCGGGATGTTCTTTTCGGAATCCCGCACCGGTCTTTCTTATTCCGAAGATGAGATCCGCTGTCTTGATGAATTCATTTCTCCTCTGATCCGTCAAAACAGTCTCCGCATCATATCTGTGCAACCAATGCGGATTCTCTTACTGTAAGCGAAAGGACCATTTATCGGCTGATCGATGCCAGCATTATTTCAGCCATGAATATCGATCTCCCCAGAAAAGTACGCTACAGTGCACGCAGAGTAGAGCGTCACCTGAAAGTCGACAAGGCCTGCCGCATCGGACGCACTTACGAGGACTTTAATTGCGTCCAGGGATATCTTCTGGAATATCCTGATCTCACAATCACCTAGCTGGATTCGGTGGTGATCCAAGCGCTCCCTACCAGAAAGACTCCGCAGAACGTAACCATGAATTTATACGCTGTTTTCTTCCGAAAGGAACTGACCTTGCTCCCTATTCGCAGGAGGATATCTGTCTCATGATGGATCATATCAACTCTTACAGCCGGGAAAGTCTGGGAAATAAATGCCCTTATGATGTGTTTTCTTTTCTGTATGGGCAGGAGATTCTGGATCTTCTTGGGTGCCACAAAGTTCCTCCCCAGGACGTGACACTCAATCGATCCATTTTTCACAAGGAGGGCAGCCATGAGAGCAGATAAGGATTCCATTGATTACCAGGTTAATTTAGTCGCCTTACAGGAGATGGAAGAAGCCGTTCCCATGACACTCAGGGAACGACGGTGTCTCCGAAAATGGGTGTATAAAGGCAATGAAGTCGAATCAAATTCATGGAACTACATGGATTCTGACGGAATGCCCCTGAACTACCTGCAGGCTTTCCGCATCAGATTTGGCTATTCCAGCGGTCCGTGGGACTACTGGAGAGGCTCTGACACAGAGCTTCTCTGGGAGGAACAGCGCCACTGCTTTCTCTCCAGAGATGAATTCTTTTAACTGACATGACAAACCGGGACACAACTGCATAGACCTGTTCATACGGGTGGAATTTACTAAGGCGAAAAAACAGGAAAATCCCACTTGCGTTTTACTATGCCCTTTTTTCCTTGTTTAAGATCTATTTTACGCTATATTTTTGGAAAAATCATCTGTTTTTAAGCAGTTTTCACACAGAAAAATCCCCGTCCGACATGCGGGCAGGGATCGACTAGAGATTTACTTCGGCAAACCGGAATTCACTATGTCATTTGAGCTACTTATTATTTTTCAAAGTAAATAGCCCTATTCCTCTCTGGCATGGTATCATTCTGTACTTTACAGAAGCATCTCTATGATCCTGTTTCTGCGCAAAAGCAGTACCAAGAGAAACTGTCTGAAGCCAGATCAGGTATTTTCCTGACAGAAGATGAAATCGTCCACCTGAACGGCATTGTTTCCCCTCTTTTGAAAAAGAAGCAGTCCCTGCATCATATTTGTGTTAACCATCCGGATTCGGTTATGGTGAGTGAAAGTACTATGTACCGTCTTATAGATTATGGCCTTTTGATGCAAAAAAACATTGATCTTCAAGAAAAGTCCGTTATGCCCGCCGTAAAGAAAAAGAAAGTATACAAAGTAGATAAGAGTTGCCGTCTGGGGCGTACCTATGCTGATTACCAGCTTTATATCCGGGAGCATCCTGATCTGCCGGTTACACAGATAGATTCTGTGGAAGGTCGTAAAGGTGGAAAAGTTCTTCTTACCATTCATTTCGTAAAAGCCGAATTCATGCTTGCTTATCTCAGAGACCACAATGATTCCCAATCTGTCATTGATGTGTTTGAACAGCTTTACTTTGAATTGCGTCCGGACAGATTTATGTCACTAATGCCAGTCCTTTTAGGCGACAATGGAAGCGAATTTTCCAATCCCAAAGCTTTGGAATCCGACAGGCAGGGAAACCACCGGACAAAGGTCTTTTATTGTGATACATCTGCCCCACATCAGAAGGGCTCTGCTGAAAGGAACCATGAATTCATCCGTATGTTTATTCCCAAAGGAACTCCCATGGATGATTTCTCTCAGGATGATGTAACCCTCAGTCCTTCCGTTTTCAAGAAAGAAGGTGAGCAAAATGAGCCGCCCACTTTCGCCTATAGAACGTATGGTCCTACATGACAGACTTCTGGAGTTTGAAACTTTAGTTCCTATGACAGTTTCCGAGAGGAGTGCCCTGCGACGCTGGGTAAAAGGTGTCCACGATATCAATAGCAATCCATGGAATTTTTATGATGCTGATGGATGGGAAATGAGCTATCTGGAGGCTTTCAGAATGGATCTTGCAGAATATGAATTAATAAAACAGATGGCAGCAGAAAGATAGTCCCCACTAATCGCTTCTGCCATCCACACACCGGGATACAGCCCCATACACTCTTATCAGGGGTGGCTTTTACTATGAAAAATTTTTCATATAAAAATCACTTCCGGGCGGTTATGCCCTTTTTTAAGCTGTATTCCTGGAAACAAGACTTATTTTACGCTAAAAAGCATAAAAAATCATCCTTTTTTATTTTTAGCAAAGGGATGATTCACAACTGCATTTACTATGAGAAAGTGGCATTTCGGAAAAAAATTGAACAGGAAATTCCGATCTAAATATATTTCTACTCTATCATTTTTATACTTTAGATGATAAAATAAATAGGAAACTGAGCAATAGGAGGGTTAATATGCTTCATCATAATCTTGAACAGGAAGCCGAAGAATACTTTCGTCAATTACATAATGAATACCCTTTGGCATTAAAAACCTATGATAACATTCTGTCTTCGCTCAGTGCCCTAATTAAAAATAATGATTATGATAACATATCCTGTTTGATCGAGTACATTGAAAAGGGGACGGTCACTACGCCTTCACCTATATCGGATCAACACACCGTTTGCTAAGAACCCTTTATATACTACAAATAGAAAATAAATATCTCGCACCTTCCCTTTTAGTTCAGCGTGTGACGATGCAAATGAATTAATCGATAAATATATGTTAACTCTTTTTTGCTTTAAGGCGTATCCTTTTTCACTTTACGGAGGAATCACTTACAGATGCTCTTACCTGGCTTCAATGTAACGCTGTCTCCTATATAGCAGTCCAGATTATTATACAAGGAGAACATATTATCCCAGATCAACAATTTTATTCGTACTTAAATATTATATATCCAGGAGCTGCCGATGGACAATCATAAATTTGCATTTATTATTTGCAGTAACAATTCCATAATGCTGAACGAATGTATTTTTTACATTCATCAGCTGATAATTCCCAAGAATTATGATATAGAGATTTTAACCGTTGAAAATGCTTCTTCCATTACCTCCGCGTACAATGAAGCTATGGTCTCTTGCAATGCAAAATATAAAATTTATATGCATCAGGACGTATTTATTCTCAATCGCAATTTTTGAATGATGCACTTTCCATTTTTTTAAGTGATCCTAAAATAGGGCTTCTTGGCATGGTCGGATATACAAAAATTTCTCCTGACGGAATTATGTGGCATATTCCCCGGTGTGGTAATCTATATCTGTCCTCTTCCGCACCCGCTGTCCCCTATCCACCGCTTGACACTTATTCCTATTCTTTGGAACAAGACGGCTACTCTTCCGTAGCTTTAATTGACGGTTTTCTAATGATGACTGCTTACGACATTCGCTGGGACGAAGAAACACTTACCGGTTGGGACTTTTACGATGCTTTCCAAAGTATTAACTTTCTCGAAAATGGATATCGCATAGCTGTTCCGACGCAGTTATACCCATGGTGTCTACACGACTCCGACCATTTTTGTAACTTGATTCACTATGATGAATTCCGTCAATGTTTTAAGCAAAAATATCATTCTTTGCTTGGAAAAAATATCAATGAAATAGTTGAAAGCATGTCGTAATTCAAAAATTATTTTCCGTTATTGGTTTTATTGATTTACTCACTTTTCGTGCAGGATTCTATGTGCATCTTTAAAAAAGCTTATTATAATCAACACAATAACTATCCCTATTGGGAATGCTGCAATAATCGATACAGATTGCAAACGGTACATAGATTCTTCACTGAAAATCAGCGCTATGGGAAACAGTATAAATACAACTGCCCAAAATGTTTTTATGCGCTTATCCGGTTCTGCATCTGCTTTGATTTTCTTATAAGAATACACCGAGATCACCATTGTAACAGCTAATAGCAATAAAGCAATTCGTGGCAATGGCAATGTTTGGGAAATGCACAGGATAGCTTCCGCGTAATCTCCTGTGTTTGCAATCATTTCCGATATGGGTACGTCTCTTTTAATCTGCTGTGCCAATCCGTAGTTTTCCAATATAATGAACGAAGATTTGGTGAAAATTCCGAAGAAAAACCATACATCTTTTTAAATCGTTATCATTCCCGGCATTACAGACGCGTGCATTTCTATAAAATCTGGATATTTTATATTCTGTCTATCAGCATAGACGTTCCTGCACCCGGAATTCTGAGAATGTATTCCTCCCCGTCACAGGAAAATAAAAAGACTGATTTGTCATACCTTTTTTACTTCAGATATGTTACCTATCTCTGTTTTCGGCAAATTCATAATACCCGAAATAGTGCCTCTCACATCCATATTAAATCATCTAAACCTTTGCAATTCATATATTATCTATTGTATCATATATTCAATTCTCCGTATATAAGCCCTGTCATTATTTTCTTTTTCTATTTTGCATTTTTTATCCATCTGTCTCTATCTTTTTATGCTCAGATATGCTATGCTTTGATTTGATTTTAACGATACGAGAAAGGGCTTTTGTATGGCTAATTTTCCCCCAATTATTTTCAAGGTGAAATCCGTGATGATTTTTATATTGAACCTATGATGAAATGCGCCTGGGCCGCTGAGATCGAGGTATTGGAAGTTGTTGCCGAGATATGTAATCGTCACAACATCCAATATTTTGCTGACTATGGCACACTTCTCGGTGCCGTCCGCCACAAGGGATTTATTCCATGGGACGATGATATTGATATTAGCATGTTCCGCAGCGATTATGAACGTTTTCTGAAAATTGCACCTGCGGAGCTTTCCTTCAGGATGGCAGATTCTGAACATTCACAATAATCCTTTTCACCACCAGCTTCACACCATTGTGCGAAGCGGACTTAAAATTAACTATTCTCCGGATTATCTGAATCGTTTTCATGGATGTCCCTATTCTGTGGGTTTAGACCTCTTTCCTTTAGATGTTCTTGCACCGGCTCCGGATGAAGATCATGCCCTGTGCGAGCTTTTACGTTTTACAAGTATAGAAAGCAGAAAAAATGTTAGTTATCGTTGCGTTTCACTAACTTAGAGCTGTCGTAACCAAGACTTTCAAGATAAGCAAACACATTGTTTTCATTCAGAACAACACTCTCTACATGATTCTGAGGCTTCATCAATTCCTCATAGTCAGTAGGGGTAAAGGGCTTCTTTTCCGAAACCATGTGGTAAATACAGACCATCATCATTCTTGCGATGGCAATGATTGCTTTCTTGTGTCCACGTCGCTTTTTGATTCGACCATATTTGATTGCAAAATAAGGCTGCTTTTTGCTCTTGATTGCGGCAAGGGCACATTGTACCATCATTGGTTTCAGGTAATCGCCTGCTTTGGCAATGCGGACAGACTTTTTCTTACCAGCGGATTCATTGTTGGCAGGAGAAAGTCCGCACCAGGAACACAGATGTTTTGCATCATCAAAAATATCCATATCAACGCCTGTTTCTGCAAGAACAATCGTGGAACTTAACTCTGTCATGCCGGGCATGGTACTGACAAACTCCACGAACTCGTAATAAGGCTTGATGCGGACATAAAGTTCCACTTCGGTCTGGGTAATCATATCGTCAAGATATTCCAGATGTCCGCGGGCAAGCTCCAGTTTTTTAGCCTGGTCAGTTTCAATGTTGTAGCCTTTGATTGCTTCAATGATTTCATCGGACTTGGCTTTTGCCCCTTTTTTTATCAGTTTGCGGACAGCTTTTTCATCCATGGAATCGGCAGTATGCTCCAACAGATAAGACATGATTTCAGTTGCCGTCTTGCCAAAAGGATCAGAAAGAACACTGGCAATGCCGACATTGGAAATGGTCATACAGTTCTGGATGCGATTCTTCTCGGAAGACTTCATGCAGACCAGCTTGAAACGGTATCTGGAAAGTTCCCTAAGCTGACGAAAATCTTTTGGAGGAATAAAGGAACATCTGACAAGATCAAATTTGTCAGACATACAATACCTCCGATAGTTCTATAATTTCCTATATTCTCGAAGATTCGCAGAAGAGTATTCATTTGCAGCGAAAATGGTTTGACTCCTATGACTATCTCCCTTTTGAAAACATTTTTCTGCCGGTTCCTAAGAACTACGATGCTATACTTACCGCTTTGTACAGTGACTATATGACTCCCATACAGCACTGTGCCGGTCATGATTATCCTTTTTATAAAAAGCAGATCACTGCAATGGCTCAGACAATCACACAGCGAATTATAAACGGTGAAAACTTTTACCTTCTAGGTCATACCACTCAATTTAAAATATGGAGCCTATGATCTCTTGATCATAGGCTCCATATTTTAAACACTTAATCGTCTCTATATAAAAGGAGCTGGCTTCACACCGACTCCTTCTATAATAGCTAATTGTAATATACTTACGATTACTGAAGTAAGGAAAGTACTCCCTGGTTAGCCTGATTAGACTGAGCCAGCATAGCCTGACCTGCCTGAGCCAGAATATTGTTGTTAGAATACTTAACCATCTCAGTAGCCATATCGGTATCACGAATCTGAGACTCTGCAGCCTGAGTATTCTCAACAACGTTGTCCAAGTTGTTGATGGTATGTTCCAGTCTGTTCTGGATAGCACCTAAATCAGATCTCTGAGAGTTCAAAGTCTTAATTGCACCCTTAATAGTAGTGATTGCAGTTTTTGCACCATCTACTGAGGATACATCTACGGCATTAACATTAAGACCTGTTGAATCCATGGATGCGATAGTTACTTTAATCTGGTTATCTGTTGCTGCCTCAGCACCTACCTGAAGATCAACGCTGGAGAAAGTACCATCTAACAGAGATTTCTCATTGAAAGTAGTAGTAGCAGCTACACGGTCAATCTCATTAATCAGGTTGGTTACTTCGCTTTGGATGTAAGACTGGTCCTCAGACTGATTGGTACCATTTGCGGACTTAACTGCCAGTTCATTCATTCTCTGCAGCATATCATGAACTTCGTTCAGAGCACCTTCTGCGGTCTGTACTGCAGAAATACCATCCTGAGCGTTAGCAGAAGCCTGAGTCAGACCTCTTACCTGACGACGCATTTTCTCGGAAATTGCAAGTCCTGCTGCATCATCTGCTGCTCTGTTGATCTTGTAACCGGATGATAATTTCTCAGTAGATTTCGCCTGAGTCTTGGTGGTGAGACCTAACATTCTGTTAGAGTTCATAGCTGTAAGATTGTGTTGTACTACCATAATATATTCCTCCTTGAATTGACGAGCGCTTCCCTGCGCTCCGTTATTTGCTTTGGCAATGTCTGCTCCGGGCTCGCACTTCCCTTTACTTTCATCGCCAGTATCTTCCGTATCTCCGGCGTGCGAAACTTTTGATTTGGAAGAAGTTGTTAGGTAAGCTTTTATTTGCTTTACTTGATAAGTATATCGGAGAGGTTTTTAGAAACTTAACCCCTTTTTACAAAAAATGTTGACTTTTTTATTTTGCTAAGATATATTATATAAAAAGGAAGCAGTTTTTTATCACTTGTTTACTATGTATTCTTGAGTGGGGTACTTGCTTCCTTTTTTATTTCCACCAAATCATATAAATACAATTTTCCGTCTTGTGTCCTATTTACTACCAGCCTCCCCATGTAAACATTATATTCTTCTGTCTTTCTATTGTTATCATAAACTGGTAGCGCAAATCTGACCGTATAATAGTTCCAGCCACCTTTTGCGTCTTTCTTATGTTTACTCTTCTTATTTTCACTATGTATTTTATTGGCAGCTGATTCTACCAGTTCTCGGATTCCTTGTGCTGCATTTGCCTTGGCTTTTTGCCCGTGCTCCCCTTATATGTTCTGAATACTTTGAGCCCGTATACTCATCTGCGAATTTAGTTCCTATTTCTATTTTTTCTTTCGTTTGTTTATTCTCAATTATTTCACCAAGGTACTTCTTTAGAATATCCAGCCGGCATGGATCCAGCGGGTGGTTCCGTTCCACTGGATCTGTCATCATACACAATCAGCTTCTGCTTCGTTGCATCCATGGTCAACATGGTATAATGATTCCTTGGATTGCCATTATCCGTTCCCCGGATGATGCGTTCCATTAATTCTTCCGCCGTCGCAACACCATTAATCCCCTCAATTGCCAAAGTAAATTCCGGTCGATCTATCCCCAAAGCTGAAGTTACTTCGGCAAATTCTCAAGCGGAAGTTACATATGTCCCTGTCTGATATTCAGGCAGGGACTGTATTTTAGATTATCCAGACCGGTACGATATAATTGTCTCTGTCTATCGCACTAAGTCCCGGTTTCATGCAGATAACTGCGCCCTTCGCACGAGGTGTTGATGCCTTGTCGAGTAATTCAAATACCTTTACCAGCTCTGTTCCGGGATTTGCAGTTTTCTTAATCTCAATCGGATTCAATATTCCATCATGTTCCAGGACAATATCAATCTCCCTGGCATCTTTATCACGATAATAGTACAAATACGGCTCTTTTCCACAATTCAGGTAGGTTTTCCGAATTTCCGCGACCACGTAATTTTCCAAAATGGCCCCGTTCATAGCACCGCATTCTAACGTTTCCGCACTGCTCCATTTCGTCAGGTAACACACCAGACCCGTATCGTAGAAATACAGTTTGGGCGTTTTCACAAGGCGCTTCAACAAATTATTGGAATGCGGATGAAGATAAAAAATAATTCCCAGCGTTTCCAGAATTGTCAGCCAATCCTTCGCCTGCGTCTGATTGATATCTGCATCTCTGGCAATCTCTGCTGCATTAACCATCTGCCCACATCTTGCTGCCACCGCAGTAATAAACCGAAGGAACTTAAGCGAATCTATGGCATCCGATAATTCTCTTACATCCCGCTCAATATAAGTAGACAGATAACTGCTGTAAAAAAGCTGACTGTTACTGTTAATACCGCTTACGATCGCAGGCATGGAGCCTTGATAAATCCGTTCAAAGATCTCTCTTGTATCAGCTTGCTCTCTCTCTTTCTGCCTCTCGTTTAAATCCTCCAGATCTACCGTAAACGGTTTCATCGTTCCTCCGGATATCTCTGCCTGTGACAGGGATGTAAGTGAAAGTACTGCCACTCTTCCTGCCAGTGACTCCTGTACTCCTGCATCAATTTGAACACCTGTGATCCCGTAAGCCAAAATGCTCCCGGCTCATGGTTTTTATCTACATTTATCTTGATATAAGTAAACAGTTCCGGTGCATATTGAACCTCATCAATCAATACAGGTGGTTTATGCAGTTGCAGAAACAGTTCCGGATCGGTCTTTGCAATATTTCTTTCGTTTAAATCATCCAGTGTTACATATCCCCGCTCCGTTCCCTCCATCAGTTTTTGGAGCATTGTCGTCTTTCCTACCTGTCTCGGTCCCGTTACCAGGAGTACCGGATATTCCTGGTTACCTGTCTTACTACATTCTCCAGACTTCTTTTGATATAATTCATAAAAGCCCCTCTTTCGGCTAATCTTGTTTATGATTATATTTTAGCCGGATTTTTTTAAAATATCAAGCATTTTTCGGCTAATCTATACTCTGATTATATTTTAGCCGAAACCACATTTTTATTCTATCACATTGATTCCGTCATAAAAAAGGGAAGCCGATATCTCTATCTGCTTCCCTTTATCCGTTGTATTTATTGTTTATTGTCGTACATCTGGGGCGGTACATATCCGGCGCCGCTCATGCTCTTGTAGTAGTCAAAGGCGCTCTTGGCACTCTTGCGTCTCTGACCGATTCCGGCACGTTCTCTGGCGAAATAGTTCTCGACCAGTTTCTTGTTCCGAGCTTCCTGTGCCTGTACGGACACACTGAGCTCTGTCACCTTGGCAACCTTTGGCCTGCAATTCCTTGATCTGTGCTGCGTAGCGCTGTCTGTTGCCCTCCAGCTCTTTTGCCAGCTTTGCATACAGAATATCAAAGCCGTCATCCAGGCGTACCACTTCATCGATCAGGTGCTGTTTCTCCTCCACGGCAGCATCGAACTGACGGATATCCACCTTCTCTGCGGAAAAAACTTCCTCCTGGTGCTTATTGTATTCCTGAATTTTCTGTAATACTTCCAGCTTTCGATCCAGGCTTTCAGACAATATCGTCAGCTGACTCTCCATCAGATAGCCCCTTTCTCACGATTGACGCGCATGACTTCCTTCCAGTTGTCTCTTACGGAATGCAGATGCATATTGACCTCTTCCAGGATCTCTTTATCTTTTTTTACATTTGCCTCCACCAATCGTTTGCGAGGTAGTCATAAATATGGATAAAGTCCTGTGCTACCGGATATTTCGTATCCAACGTCGATTGCAGATATCCGATGATATTCTGTACCTTGCGGATATTATTATGTGCCTTTCAACATGTTTTTCTTCGATTGCTACTTCCGCAATATTGCAGAACTTGATGGCACCATCGTAAAGCATCAACGTCAGTTCTGCGGGAGAAGCTGTCAATACTTTGCTGTTATTATACTGTGCATAGGCATTGGGTAACGCCATATCATGATCCTCCTAACAAGCTCGTCACCGCACTGGAATTGCTCTGCAGCTTTGCGAGAGCTGTCTCCATCTTGGAGAACTTGGAATACCACTTATCTTCGTAATCATTCAGCTTCTCTTCCAGTTCGGATATCTTCGTCTTATAATCATTATAATCCGAAGTCATCTTCTTGTCATCATAAAAGTTTCCATAAGAACGATATCCGTCTACAGATTTGGACAGATCACTCATTTTGGTATATAAGTTTTTAGACAGAGAAGAGAAGAAAGCGATTACCGTATCGGGATCATTACTGATCATGCTCTTCAGCACATCCGATTTACCGGAGGTATTGGCATCATCCGGATCACCTGCAATGTGATAAGCATTTTTCTCATTGTCCGGTGCCTCAAAGTAACCCAGGGTCTCAACACCGAAATCACTGAGGTACATAGTCTTGCCGTTCACGTCCACGCTGCCGGACATAATACTCTTCAATGCAGAACTGATGGTAGACAAGTTACTATCTCTGCGAAGCAGAGCATCCTTGATCTTGGTCTCGTATTTCTCTACCTCAGAGTCAGACATAGAATCTTTCTCATCATCTGTCAGGGGTTCATACCCTTTGGCAGAATCCGCATTGTACAGTTTGTCCATCTCATTGATGATGGAATTGTACTCCTTCAGGAAGTTCTTCACCATATCATAGATGCCATCTACATCGTCTTCTGTAGTAACAGTGATATCCTCACCGTCTTTCGTCTCACTGAGCGCAGTGAAAGTCAAGCCGTTGATTTCGAAGACATTGCTGTTGCCGGTGAATTCCGCACCATTTAATGTAATCTTGGCATCCTGACCACTGATTTTAGTAGCTCCGGTAGCCGTATAGGTTCCGTTATTGATGGATGTTACAACATCGGACGCGTATTTTGCCTGAGACAGATAGCTGTTATTTACCTGGTCCTTCAATGTCTGTGTGGCTTCTGCAGTATAAGTTGCATTACCGTCCGCATCGGTACCTTCTGTTACAGTAATATGCTTCTGTATACCTGCGATCTTTGTATCTGCATCGGTGATACTCTTCTGTGCGCTTTTCAGAGACTGGGCATCCGCCTTCTTTTCAGACAATGTCTTAATCTTCTCATTCAGCGTATCCAGTTCCTTCTGTGCAGTATCTTTTTCATCACCATCTGTCAGATTCTTGATCTTTTCTTCCAGACTCTGTCTTCTCTTTCTGCTTTGCTTCCAACTGTTTCGTATAGTTTTCTACAGTATCCAGGCTGGAATCCTTATATTTTTTCATTGATCTCATCGATCTTCTTCTGTGCATCACTCTTAGTGCTGAGCAGAGACTTATACTGCTCCAGATAACTGCTTACTTTGGATTCAATATCCTTTGTGATACGGCCATCCTTGTTAATATTTGCAAGAGTAGCTGCATCATCTCCGCTTACATAGAAAGCCGCATACTCCTGGTATTTTGCAGTGTTGCCTGATCCCCCTTATCGCCGATCAGACTTGCCTTTCAGTCCCAATGCTGACAGCGCTGCGTCACCGGTACTGTCGGAAGCTGTGATACTAAAGTCGTTATCCGCCCGGATGCAGAAGCGCTGACAAAGAATCTCTGGTTCTTCGCATCAAAGTTGGCATTGACACCTGCTTCCTTGATCTTATTCAGCACATCGGAAATGGTACTGTCACCATTTACCGTAATATCCACACTCTTTCCACCCGCAGTGATATTGAAGGTACCTTCTCCGGTCACTCCCAGTTCGCTTAATTTAGATGCAGCAGTCAGACTTCCCCATCGGCAGCTTTGATCTGTGCGCCGGTGAGGTAGCCGGTCTTCGCCAGCTTGTTGATCTGCAGGGACTATACTCCCGTTGACGGCATTTTCACCGGTGATCACGCTGACTGCATTACTGTTGGATACTTTTGTGGTCCTCTTGCTGTAAGAAGACGTAAAACGCATATTAGCGATATATTTTGCCTGCAGATTTTTTTCAGTTTAGTATTTAATTCTTTCCAGGCATCCTGCTTCCACTGCAGTTTGGTCTGTGCCTTTTTGCATCATCCACCTTGGTCTGTTTGGCAGATACCAGTTCCTTAATGATAGTCTCTGTGTCCATACCGGACATCAGACCAGACATTCTCATTGCCATAATGTGTTCCTCCTGATTCTTACTTCTTATCTCTTCTCATCTACCAGGATACCGGCTAATTCCCACACTTTGGCGATCATGTCCAGGGTCTTCTCGGGAGGAAGTTCCTTGATCACTTTCTTGGTATCCTTATCTATGATCTTGATGGTTACGCGGTTGGTTGCCTCATGAATGCCGAAAACCGCTTCGGAATGAGACATCATGCTCTTGTTCAGCTTCTCTACCGCTTTCTTGATCTGCTCATTGGTCACATGCTGTTGCTGCTCCCCATTGGGATCGGCAGAGGTATTGCTCTGCTCCTTGCCCTGAGCATTCTCAACGACTGCTGTCGTCTGATTGATCTTGTCTATTGGCTTTACATTGGCAGAATTGTATTCAGAGGCGTTTTCCTCTGTGGTCACTTTTGTAGTCGCATTCTTGACAGCGGACGTGTTCTGTGCCTGCACTGTCATGAGACTGGAAATCGGTTCTATGGTCATAATGGTCACCTCCGTGTGATAAAAGCGCCTTCCGTGGGCGCACGACCTTGCTTCTCTAAGGACTGTATCGGTAAATTCTCCTGAAAAATTAATAGGTGCTGCAAAAATTTCACGACACTATCTATTCAATAATGCATTCCTGCTCTAATTTTATATTTTTCTCCAGCATATACCGGATAACCTCGCTGAATTCCTTTTCTTCTCTAATTTCTCCAGACGTTTTTTATCTGTTTCTGTCAATTTTTTCCATATTGTGAATATTGTTTCAGCGTATCAGATCCATACGGAAGCTTTCAAATGGAATTTCTGTTTTTTTACGTAAATCCAGAAAAATAAGAAATCCTCCGGCATCTATGTCCCCAAAATGATAATATTTTGCAGCAGGAATTGCATCATAAATCTTTTGGAGCAGTTTTCTTCGTACCCTGTTATGGTATCCTCCCAGGTAAACAAGGAGGCTGTTTTCCTCATGGCATCTGAAAAAAGAAGTAAGGTTTTCAACAGTTATTACCTTCTGTATTCTGCTGAAATCCGAGAAACGAATGTTTTCAATATCCTCTCCCGAAATTCCAATTCCCTGCTTTAAAAGGGACAAATTCATCTCCTCCCCTTCCACCAGCAGGCGCACATCTCCCTTAAAATACACAAAATCAGGGGTTTGATAAATTCCATATTCCGCCAATAGTTCCACTGCATCCATTTCCTTATATTCCTCATCGAACTGCCGAAACACTCTGATAATCCTGCTTTCTATCTGTTCAAAATATTTAGAATCCTGAAAATGTTGAATGGAGAACTCTCTGATATAACAAGTTGTTTTATTTTGTTCTACAGATACACATGCCCGAAAGAAATTTTTCTGTTTCCTGCAGATTTTCCAATGTTATGTATTCTTTTACCGACTTGTGGTTTTCCAGTCGTTCCAACAGATATCCTACAAAATTTACCGTGACCGGAGCATCTTCATTCAGATATTTTTGAAGAAAGACTCTGCTTTCTTCCTCCAGACCATGCTTTGGTTTTCTTCCTGTATACCGGTAAATTTCATCAATTTGATCCGCATTCATCCGAGCCTTTTGTATGAAATGTCCCTGCTTATGGTCCTTCAGATTACAGTTATCATATTTTTATTTTCCAGTGCATTCATCAAAATATGAATTTTTTCATATTCTGATGAACTCTCATCATAATATGCCGGTATAGATGTTCTCGTAAAACGAAACTCTATCTGTACCTTTCTCCTGTTCTCTCCAATTGACAACAGACTGTTTTCATAGGTATCCAGCAAATGATTTAAAACCATTCTGTCATACTGTACCATTTACATACCTCTCTGCATAACTGATTTTTCATCTGTCATTACAAGTAATGTCTCCTCCACAAAGGGACTGATATACTGTATTTTATCCGGTGGTGCAGCAATCAATATCTGTAGCGGCAACCGCCGCAAAAAAATTCCAGAACTCCGCCTATTCTTTCATCATCCATATTATTAAACGCTTCATCAAAAAAGCACAAGTCCCACTGCCTCTCCGCCAATATTGTTCTTATACAGCTGGACAAAAGATGCCGCTACGGTGACGTAAAAAGGTGTCTGTGTCTCACCACCGCTCTTTTCCTCACACACCTTTGAATATAAGGAATAGTTTCCATCGCTGTGTATAATGCGTATATCATAATCCATATAAGTACGATAATCCGTAAATTCATCCAGTGCTTTTGTACTATTGTCATTATCAAGTGCCAGCCGTTCGAACAGTTCTTCTATCACTACCTTATGATTCTCATGAAACAGTCCACTGAAAATAGACTCTCCCTGCATCGCATTAAAATCATCCATGATCATTTCATAATATTGACGGTATTTCTTACTCGGCATATACAGGAATTCATACTTTTCATTGCTGAACGTAATATCATTCAATGCCTTGTTTAATTCCTTAAATTCAGACTGGGCTGTCTTCATATTTTCCTGTAGCTTAGACAAAAACTGCTCTCTGAATTCTTCTTCCGCTGCACTTCTGGCCGTCTCCACCTTATCCTCATACTGCAGCAGTTCTGAATTTTTCAATTTCAAATACTCCGCTTCAAAATCCCGATATCCTTCCATCGAAGCAGGTGCACCAAAATCATGCGCTGTTTTATATTCCCTCATTACCTCTTTCATAGAGTCCGTTGCCTTATCAATCAGTGTCTGGTTTGCTTTTCTCCTTCGCAAATAATTATCTCTGAACTGTGCATAAGACTTACCCTCTGTCTGTTTCTCATATTCCTGTCTCCATATTGGCAATAAATCTGCAGCGTCTGCCCCAAGTTTTTCATAAAATAGTGCTTTTTCTACATGCTTTGCCTGATTCTCTGCAATTTTCTGTTTTGTCAGGCTGATTCTTTCCTCCGTCTTACCGGCAGTTCTGTCTAAATTACTCCTTTTTACCGTCAGTTCCTCTAACATTTTTTCCAAGGTAGACAATTGCAGCTGTTTCATGATCATATTGGAATTTTTCTTCAATGTAGCAATGTTTTCTTTGCATTTGTCAATTTCCAGAGAAACCTGCCGCAAATCACCAATAACGTCCAAACGGTACTTAATATCTGTATCCTGATCCGTATTCAATGGCTCCAGTACATATTCCAGTTGTTTCAGCCTGCTTTTCAAGTCCGCCAGCTGTTGCTTCAATTCCTCCCGCTTCTGTTTTGCCTGTTCCAGTTGTACCTTTATGGCATTCTGTCCAATGTATGGTGTTTCAAAACGGATGGTTTAATAGCACTCGCTACGTTGTTCTGATACTTCATGCACTCTCTTGTGATTGAGATCCTATAAGTTTTAGTTCCCGATAATGCTCACATATGAACTTTTCCGAGAATCATATTGACATAACGTTTTGCGTATTTATTTTTGGAAGACACTACGGTAGCCAGAGATCCTTCCGGTGCGGTATCATATTCTTCCAGATTCTGTGTGTTAATAAGGCCTACTCCATATGCTTTTTTCTCTTTTCGAAGCCTGTCATAAATTCCCAATGCAATATCAAAATTTTCAGGCTCCACCAGAATATAAAATCTCTGCGTGTTTAAATAACCTTCCACAGCATTTCTCCAGGATCCATCTGTAATCTCCAACATTTCACATAAAATACGCGGTTCCGGAGTCCGTCCGATACGTTGAAACTCTTCCTTAATTTCCATTCTTACACGTTCTACATCTTCAGAATACGAAAATTTTTTCTTCATTAACTGTTCAATTTTCTTGTCCAGTTCCTGCTTTTCATCGCTGATTTCGGCTTCCTTTGCTATCGTCTCTGCTTTTTTCTGTAGCACTTTATTTCGCATTAGATTTTTGTAGGAAATAGCCTGCAAAAGTGTGTCCTTTGTCTGCGCCAGATTCATATCATTGTCTGGCATGCACAAGTTTCGATAATAAAGTTTTATAGATGTGTCCACATCCTTTACTTCCAGCAATTTTTTCAACTGCATTCTGGCAGAGTCCATGCTTTCCTGAAGGCTTTCCCGCTCCTTCAGCAAATCTGTCTTTCTGTTCTCCAATAACTGCAGTCGCTTCTCCTGTTCGTCTTTTGCCAGAAAATCTTTATCTGTTGCAAGTTCCGCACGCAAATCATCTCTGATCTGTTGTTTTTCCATCTGTTCTTTTTCACAGTCTGGATCTGACCGTTTTGTTCTTCCAACCGCAAAGTATCCGTCTGTATCTCAGCCTGCATCTTTTCTATTTCTTCCAGGATAAGATCCGCTTCTACTCTCGCAAGATAATATCCATATTGCTTATCCTTCTGTAATCCATCCGCTGCCTGGGCATGTAAGGAATTGATTTTTTCCAACCTCTCGATACGAATTTTTACGTTTTCCAGTGTACGCTGTAAATCTTGATAAGTCCGGACATTTTCACGTAATACATCAATATTGACTTCCTTCTCATCCAATACATAGGAATACACAAAATCTTTAATATCATCAATCGGTCGAAAAGCCAGAGCCTTGGGAATCAGCCGGAAAAATTTATCTTCGATTCGTCCAAAGCGGTTTTTGATCATTGATCTTGCTTCTTTATCTGTAGTACACCATTGTTTTATTTTAGAACTATTCATTGTCCGAAACTGATTGATAGACTTTGGCGCTTTTCCTTGAAAAAACATAGAGTCCTCGAATCGTACTCCGTCCATCAAATATCTTGCCGTTTTTTCCTGTCCCTCCGAAGCAGAGTCTACCACGGCACCGATCACAAAATATTTATCCTTTTTCTCTTCATAAAATTCCAGTGCAACATGTGCACTGATCTCTCCTGTCCGTTCATAAGGTTTATTTTCTCTTCCGGTCTTACAGCGAATATACCCGGTCAGTTTTCTTTTCCCGTTTTCATGAGCTGCCTTATTAAAATAATTGGTTGAACAAATAATCACGAACTGAATAGCGTCCAAAAGAGTGGATTTTCCAGCTCCGTTTTCTCCGGAAATCAGTGTAGATTTTTCAAGATCTATTGTTGCATTAACAAAGCGATGCCAGTTAATCAATTTCACTCTCGTCAGTTTCTTCACTGTTTTTTCCTCCTCTTTTGTAAATTTCCAGCTTTTCATAAGCTGCCTTAATATCTTCCACGCGAACAGCCATCAGAATAGAGTCAAAGATAATAATCCGGGATTCTTCCTCCGTAAGGCTGGTATCCAATATCTCTATGATCTGAAACCTTTTCAATGTACTGATTGCATTGCGAAAAGTTGTCTTGTCTATCATTTTCTCTCTGATCTTCAGGCTTAAGAATTTTTCATGAATATCCCCCACATTTACAATTACTTCCTCTGTAGTAGAAAGTTCCCTTCTCTTTTCATCATATAAAATTCTGAGAATTAACAAGAGAACCGATTCAAACAGTTTCATATTGTAGCGGTTATAGTTTTGTGGATTGGTTAACTGAACCACACCATATTCTTCATTAATTTCCAAACGGTAGCCCAATAGTGCAAAACATTCCAAATTTTTCCTTGTATTTTGTTACAAAATAATAATCTAATCTGGTTGTTTCATTTCTTTTACATAAAAAGCAGGAACTTAGCAGCCGGTTACATATCCGTGAGAAATTATCCCTGTCTTTCTGCAACATTCCGTTTAAAATATCCATCCTACTTTTGTACCTTCTTTCGTATTGTAAAATCCGTAAATTGGTAACCTTCCTTCTGTATGGTCTCTCTTACACTCACTACATACTTCATGTTTTTTTCTCTGACCGTACAATCGAACATAAATCATCTTCACGAAATCATCCGTAGTATCTAACGGTAACTCCGAAGCTAACATTTCCGGTCTTTCTCCAAGCTGTTTTTCTACATATCCATCTATTTTCTCCCTGTATATCCGGATCAGATCATCCAAAAATTCAATCCTGTAAATTCCACCAAGATCCATGTTTTCCCGATTGATTTTTCTCATTCATTTCAGAAAGAATATCCTTGATCTGCCCCTGACATCCTCGCCGCCAATCAGATAAAACTTGGCACGATTGATAGCTGCCCTCTGATATTGCGTATTTTTACGATTGATTTCTGCCAGGATTTCATCCATATTCTGAAAAGCATCTATGACCTGATGAATATAATGATAGACCAGTTCTTCTGCTTCTTCCGGCGCAATTTCCCGAATGGAAGCCAGTTCCGCACCTGCTTTTTCCACATAAGCCTTACTATGGCTTTTACTTTCCAGTCTCTATAATCTCCGGTCGGAATTTAGAGACATTATCTGAAGTGAGCAATCGATGATATGCTTTGTCTACAATATTTTCTATGTAATCGTTGAATAAAACATCCATAATTTCCGCCGGAGTCTTATACTTTGTCAGTTCATCAATATAATGCTTGATTCCGGAACTCAGGTTTTTCAGACCGGTAATCAACATATCTGTATTTTCCACAATTGACAAAAGAACGATTCCCGGATTGTCCGTTGTACCTCGCACCAGGCTATATATAGTGTAAATATATCCCTGATATTCGATTTGCTTACCTTCTGCAATTTCCAACAATGTCTTTATAATCTTGACGGCATATTCCTTAAAATTAACTCTTTGTACATAACTTTTATCTGTCTCGATGTCTATCCATCCATAATTTTCCAGTTTTCGCAACATCCAGTTTGCCTTATCTCTTGCATTTTTTCCGGAATTCTTCTTCATCAAAATCCGCTGCCTGGGTCTGTTCAAAATAATATTGCAGTTCCTCCACCACAACATCTCTGTCCACTCCAAAGGAAAGCTGATGATCCATGACGGAAAATAACTTGCAGATACATTCCCAATATACTAATTTATTCGGAGATGCCAACGGTACAAAAAACGTTCATCTATAATATGAACACACGTAATCCCTCTTTATTTATGCTTTGTATGGAATCTACTGTCCTAAAAACTATAAGTCCAGACTATTTTCATTCAACAGAAAATCAAAAATACTCATTGTCAATATTCCGTCATCATCATTCCATGGTTTAATAATATCTTTTACAATGATAATCTTTTTAAATGAATCACCTACATTTATCAGGGATGCCTTTTCCTGCATTCTCTTCTCATCATCCGGAAGACTGAATGCTGATTGAATATAATATCGTTTGCTTCCCTTATTTGCTACGAAATCAATTTCCAGTTGTTTTTTTTCCTGCACTCCCTCTTTGGTTCTGTTCCGTTTCATAACCACACCAACATCCACATGAAATCCCAGAACCCGGAGTTCATTATAAATGATGTTCTCCATAATATGCGTCTCTTCTGTCTGTCTGAATCCAAGTCTGGCATTTCTGAGACCTACGTCTTCAAAATAATATTTCAGTGGAGTTCCAATATATTTTCTTCCTTTTACATCATATCGATTGGCCTCGCTTACAATAAAGGCATCCTTAAGGTACTCAATGTAGCTCGAATGGTATTCAGGCTGATATCTGACTGAATCACACTTTTAAATGTAGCTTCTATTTTCGATGCATTTGTCAGTGAACCGATTCCTGATGCCAGTATATTAATCAAGTCGTTTATTTCCTGAATTTTTTCTATATGATTACGTTCAATAATATCTTTAATGTATGTCTCTTCAAACAATCCGGTAAGATATTCCATTCTCTGCTCATCTGTATTCATCGTAATGGTTAACGGAAGCCCACCAAAATTAACATAAGAACTCCATCCTTCATATTTATCACCATCGAATACATCCATATATTCCTTAAAACTGACCGGAAAAACATGTATTTCATCTCCACGCCCTCTGAACTCGGTGATAATATCTTTTGACAAAAATTTAGAGTTGCTTCTCGTTACATAAATATCTGCATTTTTTATATGAAGAAGAGAATTCAGAACCTCCTCGAACTCTTCCAGGAGTTGGACTTCATCAAGGAAAATATAGTAATCTTTTTTCATCTGTTATCCGGCTTTTAATATAATCCAATATTACATAGGGATCTCTATACCTTTTATTTTCCAACATATCCAGTTCTATCGCAATAATATGATCTTCCGGAACATTTTGGGATATAAGATAGTTTTTAAATATGGTAAACAACAGATATGATTTGCCGGAACGTCTTATTCCCGTAATAACCTTTATCATTCCATTATGCATTCTATCTACTATTCTTTGCAGATATAAGTCTCTTTTTATTTCCATGTTTTTCTCCACTTTGATATTTTGAGAACATTGTGCCCTCTTTTTTCAAATTATACTATTATATCTAAGTCCTTTCAATGTATTTTTTATAATTTTGGGAAATTGTGCCCTCTTTTTCAATATGCGTATTCAGAAAAAACTCCGGATTGCATACTCCGGAGTCTGTGTCATTTCCATTATTTTCTTTGTTTACCCCAACAGGTTCTTCAGTGCTGCCATACCTTCGGCATCCACAGCGGCCTTGTTGGCCTCCTGGATCTGGAGGTAGACTTCCTTGCGGTAGATGGGCACTTCCTTGGGTGCGGTGATGCCGATCTTGACCTGATCACCTTTGACCTCCAGAACGGTGATCTCGATATCGTTGTTGATGACGATTGCTTCGTTCTTCTTACGGGACAATGCCAGCATCTTACTCACCCGCCTTTCCGGATTTCAGGATGTCGTATACCGGATATTTTACCGGGTATTTATCTCCCTCAAGGATGATCTGGCAGGCCTTGCGTTCTTCCACGTTGATCACAAAGGGACCCTGCAGGTTCACCGTCATCTTCGTCAGGTCAGCAGGCACCGTCACAGTGACCATGACCAGAATGTTCTCCGGAGTCAGATTGCCTACACTAGTGAGCAGTTCGTCATCCACTTCCGGATCATACTGAGGGTTGACCAGCAGCGGATCCATGACCGGCATGGCGAATCCGGGTTCTTCCAGAGACTGTAAATAGCGGATTCCTACGTTGCTGCCCTTCTCCTCATCGTGGAGCATGGTAAAATGCTTCAGTTCCGGGAATCCGATAATACCTTTGTCAAAAGTGATGATCTTGTCATCCGCAATCTCAACTTCTCCAAAAAAATTTTGTATTGATCTTCATAAAATACCTACGCCTTTCCGTAACCTGTTGTTCTAGATGAAATTCAACAGTGTGGTCTGCATTACTTTACCGGTAGCCATCAGTGCCGCTTCATAGGTCATTTCCGCACTCTTCAGATCAATGGCGGTCTCGGTAACATCGATATCCTCGTTTTCACTCTTTAAGGTCTCAAAAGTGGTCTTCTGGCTCTTCATGCGGTTATCGATCAGTTCCAGTTTGCTGCTTCTGGTACCGCAGTTGGTAACGCACAGGTTGGCATCATCCAGATATCCCTGGAACGTAGTAATGCCGCTTTCGAACATCTTCTGGCATTTGTCCTTTGCCAGAGTCAGTGCTTTTTCTACTGCTTCCATCTGCTTCGTCAGGGTCTCTGCATCCGTACCGGTAGCAGTCTCCTGCAGTCCCTCGATCTTGGTCTTCACATTCTCCAGATCCACCACATCCTGCATGGCCTGTACCAGATCGTCCACCGTACGTCCGATACCGTGCTGGAAGCACTCATCTGCAGTGGAATTCACCTGAATGGTCTGGTTGAAACCTACATCATATTCGATGACCTGTTTTGTCGCATCTTGCCGTCAAGATGACTTGATTATAATCCGTTACTTTTCCGTCTGCATCGGTACTGGTACATGCAAAATAATGCTCGGGTCTCAGATCACCCTTGACCCAGTGATCCTTTTCATAAGTTATCTGAATCTCACCTTCATTTTTATCGGAAGTTGCGGATCATCCTTGCAGGCCATCATTTGATTGTAAAGGTCTTTTCCAATCAGCAGTTCTCCGGTATCTGCCACATAGATTGCACCGTTCGGATATTTTTGATGTCTGTATATGGATCGGGATTCGCGGTAGATGTTGTCGCTCTAATGGTATCCTTGCTGTAGACAGTTCGGTGGTACCAGAAAGGAATTTGATCTTGACATTCCCCCTCTTTATAGTCATCATAAGCCAGCCGGATACGATACACATCTATGGAGCTGACTGAATTTTCCGTAATATCCTTGTAGTCCTGATTCTGATCATTATAGTTATTCGCCGTAATATCCAGCAGTTTTCCGGTATTCACCTTTGTCAGCTGTGTGATGGAGCTGTTGTCCAGCTGCTCGGTGATCTCATATTTCGTATTGTATTCTTTATCAAAACTCAGAGAAGTATCGGTACGATATCCGGTAAACACATAACGGCCCGCATAGTCTGCATCGCCGGTGCTGTACACTTCATCTCCCAGGGCTTTCAGCTGTTCCAGAATGATCTGGCGGTCTGCGGATTTCAGATCTCCGTTAGATGCCTTGGTGCACTGTTTGATCATATTCGTGATGATCTCTGTCAGGTTCTTCAGTGCATCCTCGGTTACGTCCAGCCAGCTCTCCGCATCCGGAATGTTCTTGCTGTAATACTGCGTCACCTCGGTCACATTGCTGCGTAGACGCAAGGCACGGATGGATACCACAGGATCATCGGAAGGACGGCTGACCTTCTTCTGGGTAGACATCTGGGTGCTCAGCTTATCCTGATATACTTTGTTCGTATTGATATTGGACAGATTATTACGTTGCATGATCTTGTTCGTAATTCTCATTTTCTCCGTAACTATTCAGGATTCTAAAAATCAGAATAACTGGTATGTTATGCTTGCATATAAGTAACAGTTTTCTGATTCGAATGGTGACTCGAATAGAGTCACACACACGTGAGCAAAATTAGCTGCGTAGCAGCGAGAAAACACGGATACGTGCGTTTTTGCAAACATATGAGGGAATCCGAATAGCTGCCTCCTTTCTAGTTTAGACTCCGGTCTCCAGAATCAGTCTGTCATAAATCTCCGTCAGTGTCTGGATCATCTTGGATGCCAGATTATATCCATTCTGGTATTTTACCAGATTCACAGCTTCTTCATCCTCATCCACACCGGAGATGGAGATTCTCTGGTTGTCGATGGTGTTGGAAATGTCTTTAAAGCTTGCATAGAAAGTATTGGCTCTGGAAGCATTTCAATGCCACATCCGATAAGATACACTGTAAAAATTCGGAAGCATTACATCCGCGGAAGCTCATCTTGCTCTTATCTGTGGCAAGATTCTTCAGATCGTTCAGCAGGTCATTCTGTTCCACACCGTCAGATGCATTTTTTCGGTTTGCCATCAGGCTGGGATCCTGCTCCATGGCATCCAGAATATCGAAATTCTCCGCTGTCAGACGATAGTAGCTATCATCGTTGACTTTTACCGTAACTTTACTGTTTTTCTTCTCCTGCTTGTCATATCTCTTGGCTGCGTCATCCAGCAGGAACTGCTCACCGCCGGTAGCCTTTATTACCGGTGAACATCTTCACGCCGGGATCCCCGTTTCCGCTGTAGCCGGAGGTGAGAATATCGTTGAATTTCTGAGAGAAGGTACGGATCCACTCATTCATCTGGTTCATGTAATAAGGGATGCCCTGATAGGACAGGTTGGTACCGATCTCTGCCTTTTTCCCTACACGGTCATTGGTAATTCCCCGGGGATTCTTCTCACTGTCCGATAAGGTAAAAGTATACGTATAAGTGGCGTTGCCGTTGGCATCATATTCACAGGTATATTCCCAGGAATCATAATAGAATTCCTGATTGCCCAGATCGATCACGCCGCCCTGATCCGACAGATTACATTTATTCAGGTCCTGCAGATAAGCCTTGGTTACTTTTTACGGTTACGGTATCATGGGTCTTGCCGTCTGCCTCCGTCGTCGTACCGGTGGCAGTGATCTCTCCGGTGAAATTCTCTCCGTTGTTGCCGTCACGCATCTGGATCAGTCCGGCCAGATCACCGCCCATGGATGCATTGTACAGGTTGAACTTCTGCCCGTCCGCCCAGTAAACATCATAGAGACCGTCAATATCTGTCTGGTTTACCTTTCTCGTAGGAAGTTCTCGCCACGCATTCCAGACCGTTGTAATCACTGCCGTCCACCAGCATCTGGCCGCCGGCGATCTTGACCATGTATCTGTTGGCTCCAGTCTCACGGTTCTCGTTGTTGGCATCGATGATCGGAGTCTCCTTGACTTCCACATCCACGATCTTGGATAATTCATCGATCAGCAGGGTCCTGCGGTCACGCAGCTCATTGGCCTTTGTTGCGGCCAGTTCAATGGTGTTGATCTGTTTATTCAGGGAGGCGATCTCACCGGCAAGGGAATTGATCTGATCCACCTTCAGTTTGATCTCCTTGGTTGATATCCTTCTGTACTTTTTTTCCAGATTGCCCGCCATACCGTTGAAATACTCTGTTAAAGCTCCGGCATAGCCTACGAACTGGGATTTGGCTGTGGCACTGTTGGGATCTTTTAAAAGAGCCTGCATACCGGTGATCATCAGCTGATCGAAGATAGTCTTGAATCCGGTACTCTTGCCGTCATCGTCAAAATAGGTCTCCAGCTGCTGCATGTAGTACTGCTTCATATCGTACTCACCCAGCTGTGCGTTGTTGTCCCAGAATCTTCCGTCATAGAATTCATCCCGGATACGCTCAATGGCCAGTGTCTCTACACCGGCACCGGCACAGCCGTAGGTCTGGAATACACGCAGGGCATTGGATGCCTGCTGTGTTACCTGCTGTCTGCTGTAGCCTTCCGTCTGTACATTGGCGATATTATTGGAAGTGGTATTCATGGCAGCATTACTGGCCAGAAGTCCCGTATATGCAATATTTAATCCAAAAAACTGTGAGGGCATAACTTACCTCCTATTTCTTACACATTACACACCCAGCGTGGAAAGAATGTGTTCCAACATTTCACTGATCACGTTGATATAACGGCTGGATGCGTTGTATGCGTTCTGGAACTTGATCATATTGGACAGTTCCTCGTCCGTGGATACACCGATAACCTGTTCTCTGGCGCTCTGTGTAGCTTCCACGGTGCTGACCTGATTCTCATAAATACTCCGGAATACATAGCCGGAATTGGATACCTGCGATACCAGGTCGGTATAATAATCTACAAAAGTAGTCTTTTTCTGTACATTAGGATTCAGCGTGTAGGCTTCCTCGGTAAATGCCGCTTTCAAAGCATCTGCGGTCTCCTTATCCTCGGAACCGTCTGCCAAACGGAATCCAAGCTTGGAAGGCTCCTTCGTCAGCGCCGGATTTACCTGAAGATTGCCGATGGTATACAGGCTCTCAGGGCTGTCCGGATCTTCTTTCTTCATGACCCAGTAGTCCTTAAGTGATCCGTCCGCTTCCTTCACACTTACTTTCTCATACCCATCCGTTGTAACCTTGGTGAACAGCTGGATGGGGCTGCCATCCTCCATGCGCATGTAACCGTCCGGGTCTACCGTGCAGTAACGGGCATTTTCTAATTTAGTGCCGTCTGCCAACTCCAGATCTCCGGTCTGTACTCCTGCAGCCTTCGCCAGAATATCGTTCACCTTCGTCACCACGTTGTGGATCATCTGGTCGAATTCTGCCTGGATGTTCATGACAACGGACTGGGATACCCCGTCATATTTTCCTTCGGCCAGATCCGTGTAATTGGCTCTGTGATCTCCTCTTGCCAGAAGCATGGCTTTCAGTCCGCCGACATCTGTGTTCAGGTCGGAAGAAATCTCCACGGAGAGATCAAATACCTCTGCGCCGTCAATATTATAATCTCTGGTGCCGTCAGCTCTGACGGTGTAGGTGGCATCCTGCGGCCAGAACGGAGTGTAGAAGCCGGTGGCTTCATCCGTCTTCAGAGCGATCTCATAACAGGTTCCGTCCTTTACGAAATCCACACCCTCGATCTGTACGGATACGCTGCCGTATCTGTCCTCCGAAAAGCTCATATTGGTCAGCTCTGCCAGTTCATCGAGGATCTGATTTCTCGCATCCCGCAGGTCATTGGCATGTTCAATGCCGCCACTCTCAATGGCACGGATCTGATCGTTCAGCGTTAATAACTGGTTGCCGTATTTATTGATCTTATCTACATTCTGCTTAATCTGTGTGTTCAGGTTGTTCTGGTAGGAGCTCAATCCGCTGTATACTGCTCCGGCTCTCTGTACGAATTCCGCCGCTCTCTGCACCAGCATGCCCTGTGTTACAGAACTGCTGGGATCCTTGGAAAGCTCCTGAATAGCGGTCCAGAAGTCTGTCATGGTGGTCTGGAATGCCTCGCCGTTCAATTCTCCCAGCTGGCTCTCTACCTCTTCCATGACTTCTGTGGACACTTCATAGAACATACTACGTCCGGATTCCTTGCGGTATGTCTTGTCCAGGAAATAATCTCTGACCTGTTTTACGCGGGAATATGTGACACCCAGACCTGTCTGTTTGTTGGAAATAGACTTAGGGTCTGTCGATAATGTGACATAAGCTCTGTTAGACTGCTGTACCTGTTGTCTGGTATAGCCGGTGGTGTCCACATTAGAAAGATTATGCGCTGTGGTATTCAGCGCATTCTGACTTGTCTGTAATCCGGACGAACCTATATATAAACTACCCATTAATGGCATAAACTTTCACCTCTGTATCAGGGGATCCTCAGATCCCCGGGATCCGGTCTTACTGCTTGGCATCGAATCCATGGTCAATGACCCCCATGGTATTGCCTGCATTGTAAGCTCCCCGGTTGTAATTTCGCTGTCTCGGGTGCAGCCTTGGATGCCTGGAGGAGATTCATCTCGAATTCCACCATCTCCAGCGCGCTGTTTAACAGTTCACTGTTCTGCTCGTTCACGCGCTTCAGTCCCCGGACCGCTGCCTGTAATCTGTCGTGGGAATCCGCCAGTGCCTGCTGTTCCGCAGGCCGTGCAGATAACATAGTGATCAGATTCGGCAATTTCAAGTCGTTAACATCCCTGTTCAATACATCGGCTATGTCCGCAGTCACTCCCGCTCTCTGCTTGTCCAGATTGTGGATCCTGCTGACCAGCTCCTGCTCCTCGTCCGTGATCTTTTGTAACTCTGCAAGATCACCGCCTGCAATAATCGGTGTCTTGCGCTGTGATAACTGAAGCAGAGCTTCGTACTCCGTACTCTCTCTGTCCAGTACATCTATCAGGTTTTCCATTAAACTAGCCAAGGAACTACCTCATTTCTTCCTGCTTTTGAAGCAGCTTCTCCGCAAAGCTTGCATTATCCACTCCATAAGTACCGTTCTGGATTCTTGCTTTAATGGGAGCCGTTAACTCTCCCCTGATGTCAGGTGCTGCTGCCACTGCTGCCTTAGCGGTCTGGAAATCCTTGCCCTGGCTGCTGATCTGCAGTCTGTCCGTGTGTGACGCTGTCTGAGTCTTCTGAGTCCTGCTGACCTTCTGTGACTGATACAGCTGCTGTACCTGTGTATACGCTTCAATACGCATATCGACTCCTCCTTCCCGAATGTCTTTTGATGTTTCACAATATGTATCGGACGGATTTACAATTACTTTAGCCCTCATGGAAAAAAAGTAACGATCCGGACCGCCTGCAGGGGAACGTCCGAATCGTCACAAAATCTGTCAATATGCATTTTCGTTGCGGATCTCATCGTCTACCCGCCGTACCCGGTAGGTCTTGTCTCCCACCGTCACGGCGGTCACCGTATCGTCGTGGGCATACAATCCTTCTTCCACATAAGAAAATTTTTCCGGTGTCCTGCCATCTTCCAGGATCTGGATCAAAGCCTCCACCCTGGGGCCATGCAGCGGATTGCATTCTCCGATGCAGGTGATCTCATCCTTCAGCACGCAGTCCATGGATTCTGTGCTGACACCATCAAAAGACAATATCATAATATCTCCTGCCGCCAGATTGCTGCCGACCCTTTTTCCCGCCGCCCGGATCGCTTCCATGGCGCCAAAGGCCTCATTGTCGTTTTCGCAATAGACCACATTGATATTGTCGTATTTTTTCAGGAAAGCTTCCATGACTTCCTTCCCCTTGGCCTGGGTAAATTCTCCCGATACCTGGTCTAACAGATCCCAACCGTATTTTGCCGCGCCCTGCTCCAATCCTCTGGTACGTCCGATCCGGGCGGAAGCTCCGATATTTCCCTGAATATTTACAATATGAAGATCCTCCGGTGCAATTCCCTTGCTGATGGAAAAGGAATTCAGCCACTCCGACATTTTCAGGCCTTCCAGTTCAAAGTCCGAACCCACGAAGCAGGTGAACAGACTGTCATCCTCCACATCCACCTTACGGTCCACGATGACCACCGGGATCCCGGCATCCTTTGCTTCCCTGAGCACCGTGTCCCATCCGGTCTCCGTCACCGGTGCCAGCACGATGTAGTCCACCTCCTGCTGGATAAAGGTTCGGATGGCCCGGATCTGGTTGGCCTGCTTCTGCTGACCATCCTCGAAGATCAGGTCGTACCCGGCCTCTTTTGTAAAGGTACTTTTCATGGACTCCGTGTTGGCACTGCGCCAGTCGGATTCCGCTCCCACCTGGGAAAATCCCACCACAATACGGTCTGTCTGTGTATCCTCTGGTGTTGCAATATCCTCCGCAGTGCTTTGTCTGTCGCCGCATCCTGCAAGCAGGATTCCCAGCCCCAGCAGCAGACCCGCCATCCATCGTCTTCCTGTTCTGCATTTCTTCATATCTGTAATGTCATCCTGTTCTGTCATACTTCCCGCCCGGAAATCGCTCTGTCATTCTCTCATTTTCCGGCAGGTTCTTTCTCTGTATGAAAATACGCAACAGAGCTCTCCAGTTCCCCGGAGATCTGTTTCATTTTATCACAGTTTGCGCCCACTGTCTGTATCTGTGTCAGAATTTCCTCAATGTTTGCATTCACCTGCTGATTGTTGGCAGCATTTTCCTCACTGATAGCACTGAGGCTACCGATATTGCCCAGAATATCCTCTTTCTGCTGTGACAGACGTCCGGTCTCTCCGGCGATCTTGCGGATCTCTTCCGCAGAATGTCTGATACTTTGCTCTAACTGCTGATACTGCTCTCTGGTTGCAATAATGTGATCCTGTTCCTCCCGGATGATATCCTTTACCACATCCGCCTGTTCCACAGTCTCACCGGATTTCTCCATAATGCCCTGGGCCAGATTTTTGATCTGCTCGGCACCGGCAGCGCTCTGTCCGACAGTTTGCGGATCTCTTCCGCCACCACGGCAAAGCCTCTGCCCGCCTCTCCGGCTCTGGCGGCCTCGATGGAGGCATTCAGACTTACCAGATTGGTCTGTCCGGAAATGGAGAAGATCAGAGCTACCGCCTCATCGATCTTTCGATATAATCGTTGGCCCCTCATGAATCTTCTGCCAATGGTATTCACGGATTCCACAGAACGATTGTTGCCGGTCATGATTTTTCCATGCCTTCCCGCCTTTTGCTGTTGTCCTGTATTTCTTCCGAATCCTTCTGCAGCTGTCCGGCACTGACACTGATGTCATTGACCGCCTCCGATCTCATCCATACGGTCACTGATATTCTGCACATTTTCCGCCATTTCCTCCGCTGCGGAAGACAGCTGCCCATCGCCTGACTGATCTGTCCAGTTTGTGTTCTGTGGTGGCATCGCTTCCTCTGCCACCTGCCGTACACTGTTTTAGAAGTTCTCCGGATACCTCCTGTACGCGTCAAAGAAAATCCCCTTTCGCAAACATATATTATAGCTCCATGAATTGAAGCAGCAAGTCCACTATTCAATAAACAGTTGTTTTAATCGATTTTTGGTTATTAGCATGTCCCTCATGGAATTTCACTCGGCATGGTTCTTCATGCCGCCCTACCCATTGCCTGCGACGCTCTTAATGCCTTTAATTGCATGTAAGGAAGTATCATTGTATATTCTTGCGTCGTCGCCTGCAAGCCGCCATAATTTGCCTTTCCGGCGCGGTGTTGGTCGCTCGCTGTCCGGGCGGGGCTAACCTCGCTCCGGATAGCGTCATGGCGCACCTGCCGTATGGCTCGGCGCAAAGGAACGTATCCGATTGTTCTATGCTGCGCTGCCGTTATCTTGCGCTGCTTTTTGTCAAGGTTCAGAATGGCTTTTGTTGCCGCGTCAGCAGCGGAACGGAAAAGGGGGAGAGAAAGCGTCCCGCTGCCGCCGCGGTTTATTCCTCTGCCCAGCAGAGTGACAGCTGGTCATCAGTTTTGCTTTCAGCCGTTCCTGAATGTCGGTCTACGCAAAATAGACGTTCCTGCGCTCGTCGTACAGCGCCTGCATGGAGAGAGGCGGGCTATAGCTGGGCCGAAATGCTGCAAGATAATTCCTATGGCGTCCGGGTCGCCTTGTCGCCACAATGACAGGATAAGAACAAGTGTTTTTCCATAGTAGCTGTCGTTACCATTCGTCCCATCTATCAGCATTTCTTCCTCCAGATATTTTCTTAATTTCTCAAAAGAGCTTGTCCGCCTGTACTGTATCGTGCTTCAGACGTTAACAGCTCCATAATCTTATCGTTCTATTCCTCAGAAAGTAATACAGAGCAATATGGCTTTGCGCTTTTCTTCCGCTGGCAGTACGGATTGCT